>Ga0075030_100000228_pt1 | contig 46682 bp, 37 predicted proteins | sample LitLauG_LLR_2012_FD_71393 | JGI IMG/M metagenome (GOLD analysis project Ga0075030, IMG submission 71393) | Freshwater sediment microbial communities from Pennsylvania, USA - Little Laurel Run_MetaG_LLR_2012 | ecosystem: Environmental > Aquatic > Freshwater > Creek > Sediment | place: USA... | reverse complement strand
CACCGTCACCGTCCCCGCCACCGCGTTGCCTCCGGTTTTCAGCGTCAGCGCACTGCTCCCCACGCTCACCACGCTCAAAGCCGCGCTCGCCTGGACTTCGATCACCGCGTTCACCGGCACATTCGTGGCACCATTCGGCGGCGTCACCGACGTCACCGTCAACGGTCCCGTCTGCTGTCCGGCCGCCGTGGCGAAGTACGATATCCAGTTCCCGTTCTGCGCCAGTCCCTGACCCAGCAGATCCGTGATCCCCGTCAGATACACCCCGTACTGCGTGTTCGGCTGCAATGCCGCCGACGGCGTAAATGTCGCGCTCATCCCGTCCGCAGCCACCGCCACCGTCCCCGGCAACAACACAGTCAACTGCGTCGACCATGGCGTTAAAAGGATGTTCGACGTGGTTATGGTAGTGGCATCCGCTTGTTTGTTGAAGCGAATTTGGATCACGGCATCGGTTGGAATTGCGACCGAGTTATACGCGGGATCCACTGAAGCAACGGACAACTGAGTCTTGTCGACTACCGCCGACGTTTGGAAAGTAAAGCTCCCCGGATTGTCCAGGTGCAGTCCTGCGAGATCCGTAACCCCGCCACCCACCGTCACCACATATTGCGCGTTCGGAACCAACCCCTGTACCGGAGTCAGCGTGACGCGTTGATCGCCACTAGAAAGTGCGACCTGCACCGGCACTGCCTGGCCACCAGTGGAGACCACGACATTCCCGGCGACCGTTGTCACATTCAAAGGATGACTAAATTGAAGGTTGATCACTGCATCAACAGGAATAGCCGCGGCATTGCTACCTGGGCTGGTCCCAACGAGGTGTATCGCCGTCGTGATCGGGTTGAAGCCGGTCGTGAACTGGAACATCTGACCTGCCGCAAGGTTATTTCCGGATGTGTCCTGAATCGCCGTCGTAAGGGTGACGGAATAGGTACGGCTCACGGCCAGAAGCTGGCTCGGAACAAACGCTGCCTTGAGTCCGCCCGGATCGACCTGAATCGTCCCATTCAAAACAGAGTTGTTGGTAGTGTCCGTAATGTAGAAGCTGCTTCCCAGCAGCGTTGACGGGTCGATCGGTTTGCTGAACTGTACGGTGTATTGAAGATTCGTTGGCACCGCAGTTGCATTGTTCGCCGGGTCGGACAGAAGGATACTCGGCGGCGTGGTATCGAGTGAACTCCCGGTGGTGAAAGTACTATGAAAGACCTGGACCATGAGGTTCCCCGCCACGTCTCTCACTTTCTGCGCCTGTACGGCGTACATCGTATTGGGCTTAAGCAGAAGCGGCCGGTTCGGAGCGAAAGTCACGGACAGACCGTCGCTCGATCCGGCAACCGTGCCGGCCACACCTCCGGACGGCCCAACAAGCGTCACCACGCCGGATAAAATTGAACTTCCGCAACACGTACGATTCAGGTAGCCCTGGAGCGTCTGCGCGGCAGTCTGGAGCGATGCCGCGGCAAGCCCGGTGCCTGTGGCGGCCGTATTGACCGCGGTCTGCACGGCGTTTAGATTGACGCCCGTTAGCAGCGGCTCTCCAAAGCGGACGACCACGACACCATTCTGAAATACTCCGCTAGCTCCATCAGTTGGGCTGACCTGGGATACAGTTGGGGGAACCCGGTTTGGGTTTCGGGGGCTCGTACCCGCCAGGTACTCTTGCAGGTTCGTTAGCCCATCTCCGTCGGCATCCTTGTTGGCGTCGCTAGGGTCAAGCGGGTTCAGGCCGTAAAACACCTCCCATCCATCGGGCATCCCGTCCCCATCCGTGTCCGGATTCAAGGGATCTGTCCCGATGGCGACCTCGAACTCATTCGTCAGGCCGTCACCGTCCGCATCACCATCCGGCGCCAGCACATTGAGGGTGTTGCCTGGACTGGCAATCCCGTTCGATGAGCCGGACGCGTTTGTAGCAACCAGAGTAAATGCTCCCGCAGCTCCAGCCGCGATTGTAATGTTCAGAGTTGCCGACGTTCCATCCGGGCTGATTATCGCCGAATTGATGGTTATCGGTGGGACCGCAAACGCTGGTACAAAACTGAACGTAGCCACGGTCAGACCGACTCCCGTTACGACGAAGTTTGGAAGATTGATCGGATTAGTGCTGGTGATGAGCGACTTCGGGCTAACGGAACCAATGTTGGGTATCGGAATGAACCTGAAATTGCTGCTGGATGTGACGGTTTGGCCGCTTACCGTGACTGTAATCGTACCGCTGGTCGCCGTGCCCGGTACTGTAACCAGGAGGGCGGTCGGGGACGCCACCAGGACCTGAGCGGCGATGCCATTGAACTTCACGACATTCGATGCGAGCGTAGCACTGAAGCCCTGGCCCAAAATAGTGATGTTTGTTCCGGGACCGCCTTGCTGCGGGGTGAAATTAAAGATCGAGAGCGCGCCCGCCGGAGGCGTGGACCGTTTGATTTGAGTAATATTGCCCACCGCGTCGTAGGAGTAATCGATCACTACCCCCGTCGAGTCGATGACTTTGACTAGCTGGTTCTGATCGTCGTAGAAGTACTGGAAGCCGATCGGACCCTGCGCGAGCAGCGCAATCCCACCGATAAGCAGGATCGAGGTCAGCCGAACCAGGCGCGATATCACATGTCCCCCCAGTAGACGCCCGTTGCAGTGGCGCCGATCGGGCGGATCGATGCGGGGCTGCCAAACAATACTCGTACCTGCCCGAGCCCGGCCTGCGAACAGTGGCCTCGTCGCACGTTTCGTTGCGGATATCCGGTCATGACGCCGACTCCTGGACCGAGATCTGCACTGGCGTACCGTCAACTCGTGTGAATCTGAAACCGGTGAAATCCTCGGCAAACGTATTCACAAGGTCCTGCAGCATGGCGATCGCAACATCTTCGCCCAGGCGAATTCCTGCCTCGGCATCGCTCCGGTAGTGAATCCCAGCGAAGTCGCGGCCCATGGCCACGTTGAAAGCCAGCTTATTGATTTCGCCACCGACCGTCAGAGTCACTTCGGAGAATGGTGAGAGCGACGTGCCATCGGCGCTGGCCACCACGCAATTCGTCATGATTTCCGTTTCGTTGAAGAATGCTTTCAGCATGACGGAGCACGCCCCGGCAACCGTCGCATGACCGGAAGGGTATGCCGGGTGCAGCGGACATCCCTCGGGGTATGCCTGCGGCAGCAGGTATGTACCGTTCGAAGCGAGAACTGCGCGTAGCGCGGCGGAGTTCATCAAGTCGGAGTGGACGGGATACTTCGCTGCGCCCACCTTTGTCTGGTGGACCCGGGCCCCGAATTCTTCTGGCCGTGTCCTGCGATGCACCAGCCATTTCTGGAACCAGGCAGCCAGTAGCGCCGATTGGCAGGCCGTGCCCAGAAGGCAGCAGATATGCGGTGCTCCGAATGTGGCAAACCCCGTCTCGACTTTGGTGCTCTTGTATGGGTTCGTAGGACTAAGATACGGATTCACATTGAGGACGGCGTCCGGGCTCTGGTTCAGCAGAATCAACGCCGCGTTGTGGTACGCCTGATAGAGGAAATCGTAGTGGACCCACTCGGCGAGCGAGCGGCCGTTATGAATATATTTGGGTTGTGGGTCGGGTGTCCAGGCGCGAAACGGCGGCACTCCGGTTTGCAGAACAAGCCATTCGCTCCATGAGGTGAGATAGTCGATTCCGGCTGCCCCGGCGCGATACAGTTGCTGGATCACGGTGGAAACCACGGGCACTGCTTGCCAGAAGAACTGCGAGATGTATGGTCCATCCAGCCCGCCGGCGACGTTACCACGGAATAGGGTCGCCGGAGTTACCTTGCCTCCAACGGAAGGACCGTGAAAGGCGGACAGTCCATTGAGATCCTGAACTGCAGCCTGGGCAATCGGGGAATTCGCGTAATCCGTGAAGGGCACATCCCGCATCAAAGCCTGCCAATAGAGTTCCGTCATTTCGGCGGCTGCATCGGGGCTGCCAAAGGGAGGCGGGGCCGGGGTTACAAGCTGATGGGAATCGGCTCCCTCCATCTGAAACGCGAAGCCGGCGAGCGGATCTACGAACTTCGCGCCGGATCCACGATCCAGGCTTTCGAACTTCGACTGCTGGCCGGTGGATAGGGCGTGAAGAAGGGTCTCGTAGGTCCCCGGCTCGACTTCGCCGAGTTGCGTGTGCGGCAAGCCCTTCGTGAAGCTGCCGATCCAGGCGGGCAACGAGGCTTCGTCGCCGTTGTTGGGATGGTTGGGTGCGGGCTGGCGGCATTGGAAGAGAGCCGCGTTCTGACGAACCTGATATGCGGCTAGCTGACGGGCGCTCTCGTTCGGCGGCAGAGGTCGGCCGGGCCGCCCGAAGGCGGCTGGAGCGCTCGCCATCGCCAGCAGGTTTCGGAGGAAGGATCGCCGGTGGTTCGAGGTCATTGCAGGATACCCAGTGGAGAATCGAGGACATAAGTTGCGATCGTGCTGGCGAAGTTGCCTGCGGTCGGAGCCGCAGCAACCACCCTCGCGACGAGTTCGATGCAGACATCAAGGAAGGCTCTAGTAGATTGCACAGACGGTACCAAACCGACGGGGCACACCAAGCTGCAATGGGTTGCGGAGCCCGGCGCGCGATGCGCGCTTTGAACCCTCATCAGATTCACCGGGAAGACTGAATCCGAAGCCAATCACGCCATTGCTTCCAGTGTTCAAGAAGAAATAGATGCCCGACTCTTCAGAAGTACTGTAGGAACCGAACCCACCGATTGGTGCCCCCACATCCACAAGCGTTATCGGCTCTGTGTGGCCGTCGAAGCTTTCATAGCCTTGCATAACGGAACCCCCAAATCCACCAAGATCAACGGCCAACCCGCCAGCAACGAGCCCACCGCTATATGACCCTCGATCGGAACTATAGCCGTAAATCCCCAAACCCTCCTGTTCCCCTCGCACAACGCCTTTTCCGACCGTCCACGTCGTGCCGCCAAAACCGAAGATATCAAAGAGTCCGAGCGGATCGACGCGTTTTGCCGGGTCGTTAGAAGCGTACGCAAACAGGCTTCCGCTGGCAAGCGGATCTTCGCTGATAAACCTGCCAACAATTGGATTGTAATAACGCGCGCGGTAATAGTAGAGCCCGGTGGAAACCGGCACGCGCCCTGTGAACTGAAACGGGTAGTTTCCCGTCGCCGTTGTCCTTCCATAGGCGTCGTAGAGGAACTGATCCTTTACGGCCCCAGACTGATCAACTGTTGCGACGGTGCTGTTTATCGCGTCGCCGAGCCCATACCGCACCTGCCCACCCGACTGAATAATCGCCATATGGCTGTCAATAGATTGCCCGGAGAGCACATCAAATGAGGAGCCGTCGTTTGCAGTTTCGAAAGCTACGTTCGTGATCCTGTCGAGCACGAAGGCCTTGGTGAGATTGAGGCTTGTCCCGGTATCGGCCTGCTGAATCAGGTTACTAGCGAAATCATAAGTGAAGTTTGTGGTCTGACCTGCCACAGTCACGATCGACTTCAACCGGTTGCGGCCGTCCCAAGAATATGTCGCAGTGGCGTCCTGCACCAAATTGCCGTTTGCGTCGTAGGAGTTCGGAGCACCTCCTGAAACCGTGAGTTCGTCCGCGTTGTCGAATTGATTTGCTACCGGCTGCGTGACTAGAGACTGGCCTATCCCCGTGTTATGACTGACCCGGTTGCCGACAACATCGTATCCATAGTTTTCAGCATCTATGACCGACGGGCCTTTAGCGTGCGTCAACGATAGCAGACGCGCGTCGGCATCGTAGTTGAAACCGGTGGATACACCGTTGAGGCGGCTAATGCTCGCGATTTGGCTACGTTTGTCATATGAGAAACTAGCAGACGCCTGCGGCAGAGTGGCGCTTGCCAGATTCCCCACATCATCGTAGGCATACGTCAACATCGGCCGGCCGACAACCTGGCGCGAAGTAACCGAACTGCGCTTGTCGTACGTATAATTAACGCTTCCGAACGGCGTCGAGGAACTGGTCAAACGCCCGGCTGTGTCGTAGCTAAACGCGAAGACGCCGCTCGCCGAGTCGTTGACCTGAGATAGCCGGTCGTTGGCATCGTAGGAGCGGGTCACCGTCGCGTCAGGATACGTTTCCGCGGTTAGCCGACCCGCTGCGTCGTAGCTAAAGGTACTTGTCTGCCCTCGCCGGTCTACGAAGTTGGTTAAGTTTTCATTCAGATCGTAAGTGCGGGTCTCCTTTCGGCCAAGGGGGTCGGTACGAGTCAGCAAGGCCCGCATCAGGTCATAGGTGAACGAGGTCTTGTTGCTGCGGGCGTCGGTCACAGAAAGGAGGTCGCCGAGTTCATCGTATACAAATGTCGTGAGACCACCTTGGGAGTTTCTCTGGGTGAGGATGCGCCCCATCCCGTCGTATGTGGTGGCAGTTGTTCGCCCAAGAGCATCCTGCGTTTTGATGACTCGGCCGAGGGGATCATATTGGAGCGCAGTCGCGTTACCAAGCGGGTCTTTGATCGAGACCACATTCCCGAAGGTATCGTAGGAGAATGAAGTGCTTTGGTTCAGGGGATCTGTCACTTTGATGAGTTCCCCGAACTGGTCATAGGTATAGGAAGTCGTGTTGCCGTTCGGATCCGTTTGCGCCAACCGGTTGCCGCGAGAGTCGTTCGTAAACGTTGTGAGCTTCCCCAGCGAATCCGTGATGGAGGTCAGCTTGTTGAACACGGAATCGTACGTGTAGGTGGTTGTGTTGCCCAGCGCGTCGGCGTGGGAAAGGAGATTTCCTGTCGAGTCATCGTAGGAGAAGGTCTGGTCTCCGGCTGCGACGTCCCCGCAAACGGCACAGGAGCCGGTGCCATGTAATCCCACCACGAAATTGGCTCCGTCCCGATCGAGGGTTCGTACGCGTCCGAGGGGATCGGTGACGCTGATCAACGCCTGGCTGGGGGAGAAGCGGTACGTGGTCTGATTGCCGAGCGGGTCGGTGACGGTTGTCGCCAGGACGGGACTCAGCATGCCAGCCAGTGGGTTCTGGAGCGTATAGGAGAAGTTGAGGACGCCACCGTTACCGAGACGTTGCTTAATAACGCGGTTGTTCGAGTCATACGTGTTCGACTCGAAGACGGCGCCATTCTGGTCCGTCACCGATGTGAGGTTGTTGGCATTATCGTAGCTGTACTGAGTGATGCTGCCATCCGTACGCCTGACTTGGCGCAGGGGCAGCACGGAACTGCCTGAGCTGGCATTGGCGCAGGGGGAATTGCCCTTGTAGTCGTAACTGACATTAGTCCCGTCCGGTGCGGTGATTTGTGTAATGCAACCGCCAACGTTGTAGTTGAAGCTCAAGCCTCGGCCGGTCGAATCTGTAATGGCCTGGATCTGAAATCCGTTGTGGGTTATTTGAAATTTGTTCCCATTGGGGTCCGTCACAGAATCGAGTATCGTGCGGTAAAACGGGACAACGAAGAGTTTGATGAAACGAAAGGTGGTCCCGTCTTTCCACCGCAAGTCCACCGTGCTGTTGTCGATAACAGTCATGACGCCTCCACCCAGCACCGGGACTCCGGAATTGATGAAGGTGTTATTCCCTTGCTTGGAAAAGGGAAACTGGTTCCCATCCGGCATGATGAGGTTGATCACAGAGTCTGATGCAGGATTGATGCTGCCGAGTTCATACCCCCAGTTGTGGTTTGTCCCGTAGCCAAACGGGCCGAAGGTGGTGGCCGCCGGATTGATCCCGTTCCGGTACGTCCGGGTAACCGACATCGTCCCGCGGGCGCCACCGAAGGAGATATCGGTTTCGTTGATCACCTCCAGGCCTGAGGAAAGGTCCACCGGCCCCCCGCATCTGGGACATGGAACACAACCGCCGCACGGGTTCATTTGATTGCCCACTGGCGTACCAACCATGTGCCAGTCAAAATGAACCAAGCCGTATCGATGGCCTGGATGAGCGGGGTCAAGGTCCGGAACGAATTGCGTTGAGTCATTCGAAACGGTGCCCGTCCCATACGGCACCATCTGCCCGTGGGTCGGATCCAGGGTCATGAGGACAGTACTGGCGCCGGGAGGGTTGTAAGCACTGTTCGGATAGTAGACTGCGACAGGTTGGTTGGTTGCGGCGTTAGCCGGCTGAAACGCCACGATGAACACCATGATCATGGTGGGAACGGGAGGCTTGAGATCGGGCAGTCGGTCAACGGGCACACTCACGGCCGCCAGAGGAAATGGATTGGGCTGGGTTCCGTCCGGCATTGTGAACGTGGTGCCGGCGTACACGGTCACAGCGAGGCCCGGAATCGAGCTCCAGGCATAGCTTTGATCGGTGGAGGCGTTCTGCGCGACCATGAACGTTTCGACGTTATCGATGCGCGGTAAGTGGACGAACACGGGCGCCGCCGTCACCTGGCCCGAGGTCAGCGTGAAGATCAGGTTTACGCCAGCGTACTTGCCGGACGGGGCAGTGGCCGTAGTCCCGTCAAAGCCGATCAACTGCGGTCCGGTACACGCCATTGGCAGGTTGCCCAGGGCGAAGTTGCCGGCAGCGTCCGATATCGCCGTGTGGCCGGTGCAGCCGGTGGTGTTTCCGTTACCGTCCTTGCCCAGAGTCGTGACAGTGGCTCCCGCGATTGGCGTTTCCGGGGCGTCAGAGACGACGGTGCGGCCGAGCAGAGTGGTCGTCGCCGCGATTACGGATATCGACGCAGACGCGGTTTGCGTCACTGGCAGCCCATCGATGGTTGCGGAGGCGGAAACCGACAGGTTGGAAGTTGCAATGGGTTGGTTGGCCGCAGCGGTCAGAGTCAGCACAGACGTCTGCCCAGCAGTGATGTTCGGCGGCTTGAAGGCCGCAGTGACGCCGGATGGCAGGCCGGTCACGCTCAGTGCCGCGAGTTGATTGAACTGGCTTTGTGACGCCAGAGTGGCGGCGACGGTAACGGATTGCCCTTGGATCAGGTTCGCCGGGCTCGGGCCGACTGTCAGCGTGAAACTGGAAGAAGGCGTGACTGTGAACGGGACGGATGTTGTCGCTGTCCCGCTATTGACCGTGACGCCGACTAAGCCGGTTGCGGCCCCTGGAGGGACTGTAAAAGCCAACGAGGTGGGTGTTGCCGAGTCCACGGGCGCGGCAATCGTACCGGCCCCCGGTCCGCTCATTGAGACCTGAGCGGCGGTACCCTGCGCCGGGGCGAGGTTGGTGCCGGAAACGGTAACGAGTGTGCCAACGGGGCCGGACTTTGGGTTGAAGTCTGAGATGCCCGGTGGGGCCACGGTGCTGACCGTAAAGCCATTATTGAGGCTGGCAACTTCTGCTCCCGAGGTCATTGCGACCGTGCGCCCGCCCAATGCCGCAGTGCCCAAAATCGTGATGCTCACCGTGGCGTGGGTCGCATCCGTAACGGCGGTGAAATTTACGGTGATGCCCGCGCCGAAGTTGGCCACCGTGGTGCCGTTGACGAAGTTGGTGAACTGACCCACCACGGCTATCGTGGGAAGCGTTTGGCCCTGCTGGCCAGTGCTCGGCGTCACCGAAATGATCACTGGGAGACTCCCCACAGTGAACCCATTGTTGCGGCTGGCCACCTCGCTCCCCGTGGTCATCGTGACAGTGCGCCCACCCAGTGTCGCACTGCCCAAAATGGTGATGCTCACCGTCGCGTGGGTCGCGTCTGTCACCGTGGTGGAGTTCACCGTGATGCCCGCGCCGAAGTTGGCCACCGTGGTGCCGTTGACGAAATTGGTGAACTGACCCACCACCGCCACCGTAGGCAACGCTTGCCCCTGCTGCCCGGTGTTCGGCGTCACCGAAGTGATCACCGGGAGGCCTATGAGGACGGTAAAGCCACTATTTAGGCTGACCTGCTGCGTTCCCGTCTGTACCGTGACGGTCCGCCCTCCCAAGGGCGCATCGGCAGCGATATTCAATGTGGCCATCGCGGTCGCGGAGTTCATAACCGCGACGAACCCTGGGCCACCAGCCGCCGCCCCGCCCACTGAGATCCCGGCCCCAAAAGTGGCCTGGGTGGCCCCCTGCACAAAGTTCGTGAGTTGCCCCGTGATGGTTACCACAAGGTTCTGCTGGGCCTGTCGTCCGGTGCCCGGATTCACGGAAGAAACCGCAGCACCGGGATTTATCGTCAGAGAGGCTTTGTTTGAGCTTGCGAAGGCAGTTCCAGTCGTCGTAGCGCCGGAGACGGATACAAGATAAGGGGTTGGAACCGAAACACTGATGGAGGCCGGGATGATAAATGTAACTCGGCGGGTGCTCCCCACAATTGTCGTCACGGAGCTCGCCTTTGTGACGACGGCGGTCGCGCCGCCGGCAGCCAGATCTATCGTCACAGTCGTGTCCGCAGGCAGAATGGTGCCGCTCGGAAACCCCGAGCCGGTGATGGTGATGCTCGTGACCCCAGCCTGTCCGGCGGTCGGAGTTGCCGCCGGGGACAGAGTTACCACAGTCTGGGCGTGCAAACGGAATTGGCTCGCCAGGGCGATCAATACAGCCACGAAGCAGGAGAAGCGCACGTAACAAACCTCAAGCGTGATGCTTTTTTCTGTTGATTGCGATCAGTAGCGCCAGGACAGTACCCAGCAGAAGCGCGGTCCGGGGCTCGGGTACGTTCGACACCGTGATCACCGCGAAATCGGTACCCGCCACCAGGGACGGGCCGGACGAGGGGAGGATCTCCGCAGTAATGGTGGAAGACCCCGCATGGAAGGTGCTTCCGTCCGAGAGGAGGAAGCCCGTCTGGCTCAACGTGGCAGTAAAGAAGCCCCCGGTAAATAATGATGTGTCGGGGAACTGCACGGGGTCAGTCGGACTCAAAGCTCCAGGCACCAAGTCCCCCAACGGGATTGCCAACGGGGAGCCGCCACTCATCAGCGTAAGCGAACTGCTCAGAAATGTGAGCGAGTCCATGGCTGGAAAATCCGGAGGAAGAGCGAATCCTCCCGAAGAGGGGTCACCGGTGAAATTGTAGATATTGAAGACGTTGACCCCGGGTGTGTTGATGTCGCCGGGGATAAAGACGTCGAACGAGATCAGGCCAATATTGACAGTGTCGCAAAATGCAGCGGTGGGTGCCAATAGTAGGACTACCGATAAGATAAAGACAGGACTCGACCAGCGCGGCATGGAGCGGCCTCCTTTGAGCCCGGATGTGACGGGGTGCGTTGAAACTACCACAGACGCATGATGCGTGTCAAACTTCGGGGTTCTCGGGGTTCTCATTCTTTTCTACACGTCCCAGTACGAACTCGGAGGGGGCGGCGCGAGCGCGAGTCCCTTCTATCTTGCCTGCCGGCGTGTTCACCGGCATCAACAGTCCAATTCCGGTATCCTGAAAAGCTAGCCCAATCGCGTCGGGGAGTCCATAGAATTGGGCTGAAATGTTCCTGAAGAATTCCTGAAGGCCGCCATGGTCACGCCGAGACGACAATTCTACTGCTTCGGGTCGTTCCGGTTAAGCGAAGCGGAGGGTGTCCTGCGACGGGATGGACAGGCGGTCCCCCTCGGTCCAAAGGCGGTCGAGACCCTTCTGGTCCTGATACGCAACCGGCAGCGAGTGGTTTCCAGAGAAGAGATCATGAAGGCCGTTTGGCCGGACAGCGTCGTCGAGGAGAATAATCTTGATCAACAGATCGCTGCTCTCCGTCGCGCCCTCGGCCAAGGCCAGAACTCCCCGGTCTACATCGAAACAAGTCCGAGGCGGGGATACCGGTTCGTTCCGGAGGTGACCGAAGAGTGGGAGAAGCCCGGCTGGGCCACAGGAATGCGATTGTGGCTAATAGTCGCGGCGAGCTTAATCCTACTCGTAGGGGCTGGCTGGCTTATCAGAAGCCGCTCCGGGAGCGAGCCGGCCCCCGGTCCCTCTATGAAATATCGCCAGTCGGTGGCGGTACTTGGGTTCAAAAACCTATCCAGTGGGGCGGAATCGGCCTGGCTGTCGACGGCCCTTACGGAAATGCTCAGGTCCGAACTCTCCGTTGGGAAGAAGCTGCGAACCATCTCAGGCGAGGAGGTGGCGCGTACAAAGCTGGATTTGGCCCTTCCCGATACCGACAGCCTCTCTCCAGACACGTTGGCCGCGATTCGGAAAAACCTTGCCGCGGATGCGGCCCTGATCGGATCCTATACCGTCATCGGCCAGGGTGCGACCGCGCAGGTGCGCGTTGACATCATGGTTCAGAATACGGCAAGCGCGGAGATTACGGTCTCGGTTACGAAGACCGGTCCGGAAGCAACCTTATTTAATATGGTCTCCAGCATGGGAGCGACGCTACGCAAGGAACTGGGGGCGAGCGAAATCACGGCGTCAGAAGCGCAGGCGTTGAAAAGCGACTATCCCTCAAGTCTGGAGGCCGAACGTTTGTATGCGGAAGGGCTTGCCCGGCTTCGGCTACTGAGTGCCGTCTCCGCTCGGCCGCTGCTGGAAAACGCCGTGGCCCTGGAGCCGAGCTACCCGTTGCCGTACAGCGCCCTCGCGGATGCGTGGTCGATCCTGGGCTATCCGGAGAGGGCGAAGGCGGCTGCCAAAATGGCCCTGGATCGTGCGTCAGCACTTCCGCACGAGCAGTTCCTCGTAATCGAGGGCCAGTTCTACGAGCTGGCAAACGAGTGGGATCGCGCAATTCAGATCTACCGGTCTCTCTGGACCGTCTTTCCTGACAGTTTGGATTATGGGCTCCGCCTGGCGAGCGTCCAGACCGCCGCCGGGAAGGGCAAAGAGTCCCTCGTGACGGATCAGGAGTTGCGCAAGATCGCAGGAGCGGATGATCTTCGGATTGCCCTGGCGGAAGCAGCCACCGCGGAGGCGCTGGGGGATTTTGCACGTGAACAATCTGTTGCCGCCGAGGCAGCCGCCAAGGCGGAAGGACGGCATTCTCGATTGTTGCTGGCAGCCGCCCTCCTGAGGGAGTCGTGGGCACGGAACCAGATGGGAGACCGCAAGCCCGCATTGGCGGCGGCAGAGAGGGCGAAGTCAATCTATATCGAGGTCGGGGACCGTGCCGGCGAGGCTCGGGCGTGGAAGAATGTTGCCGACGTTCTGGACGACCAGGGCGACAGCACGGCAGCAAAAGGCGCGTATGAAAAGGCTCTTGCCACGTTTAAGGAGATCGGCTACGAGGCCGCTGTCTCAACCACGATCAACAGCCTCGCCTATGGCCTTATGGACAAGGGCGACCTCAACGGCGCAAGAAGGATGTTCGAAGAGTCGGTCGCTATTGCCCGAAAGATTTCGGATCGCGGAAAGGAGGCTATTGCTCTGAATGGCGTGGCCAACGTTTTGTGGCGGCAGGGCGACCTGGACGCGGCACTCAAGGTCTACGAAAGCGTGGTATCGATCCACCGCGAGAGAGGAGACCGGGCGCGAATGGCGACGGTGCTGGGTAATGTTGCAATCGTGCTACAAGACCAGGGGCACCTGGACCAGGCGAAGGCGAAGTTCGAAGAGTCGCTGGAAATTATTCGGCAGATCGGAGACAAGCCGGGGCTTGCTCGAACGTTGGGAAATCTCGGTGAACTCCTTGTGAGGCAGGGAGATCTGCCCAACGCGAAGAAACGTTTTTTGGAACATCTTGCAGTTGCCGAAGAAATGGATGACAACCGGCAACGCGGGTATGCCTTGTTTGGCCTGGGAGAAGCGCTGATGGCGGAAGGCGACCTTAACGGAGCGAGGGCCAGGCACGAAGCAGGATTGGCAGTGCGGACCAAGATGGGAGCGAAGAGCGTGTCGGCTGAGAGCCATCTCGCCCTCGCCGGGTTGTCCTTGGAAGAAGGCAAATTTGCAGAGGCGGTTGACGATGCGAGGCAGGCTGGTGAGGAGTTCCACCGGGAGGAGGAAATCGACCAGGAAGCTTTGGCGCTAGGGATTGAGGCTCACGCTCTGTTCTGCCAGGGTAAGCTGAGGGACGCCGAAGAGCGGGAGAATCGCGCGAAGAAGTTCCTGCCAAAGATCCAAGACCGTGCTCAGCGGATCGCTATTCTGGTCGAACTCGCTCCAGTTCTTGCGGCCGCAGGTGCTGGTGCAGAAGCGAAGGCGGAATTGTCCACTGCCGAAAGTGAGGCGGTGAAGCTGGGATACCGAGCCCTTCGCCTTGAGGTTCTTTTGGCGGAGGCCGACCTTGATCGAAATTCTGCTATCGCTGTTCCCCGCCTCCAAGTCGTTGAGCGAGAGGCAAAGTCAAAGGGCCTGGGATTGATCGACCGGAAGGCCGCGAATCGGCTCGCGGCCGTGAGCAAGTGAATCGCGGTTTCCGCGAGGCCGGCGGCGTAGCCAGCGCTTCGTAGGAACGACCCTGGGGTGCATGGCCGTTCCTCCCGACCCAGGTATGTTACCGTGATCACGCTTCGCTCGACTCTTCAAGAAATCGGCCGAGCTTCGCGGTGGCCCGGAATTGCGGAATGGGCTCAAGTTCCTGAAACGCCGATGTGAACGCGTTGGACAGGCTCCACATGGTTCGGGGTCAAATTCCGGATGCTGCGGAGTGAAATAGAGTTCGTGCACTTTCCGCGCCAAGTGCCTTGGGATCTCCAGGTCGCCTTCAATGAATGCCCTGTAGATCGTCAACTTCGCCGCCGCCGTGGACAGTTGTTGCGCCCGCCAACTTTCCACCTGACGCCGCATCGGCTCGAAGTTCCGCTGCATCCGGTCCACGCCAATGGAAAGGCTTTCTTCCAGCGAAAAGTTCTTCGAATGTTTCGCGAGAACGGGACTGTAATCCCCTTGAAATGCGAGGTTGTGACATACGAACACGCGGAGGCCGACAGTGCAAGCCAGCCGAAACTTCTTGTTATTGGCGTTCCGGATCCCTATTGCGAACCGGCATCCGTCGAAGCTTGACTCGAGGTCAATCACACCGAACATTTCCATTCCGTCCCTTGACACTGCGAACTCCTCCCCTACGACGCCGATTTGACGGTGCCCGAGGGTTTCGATAAGGCCTTCGACGACCGCAATGTGCGGGATCGGGATGTGAGTTGTAGTTGCGGGCGGAGTTGGCACGTTCGCCAATTCCGCCCGGTTGATTTTGCTGTTGCACGGGATAAGTGTGCTTGTTTCCGACATTGATTATTCTCCTTACCAAACTGATTCGAACGTCACCGTTCGGGCTTGATTGCGCCGTAGACGGCGCGCAGCCTCCTTCCAGGAGGCAACATGAACAAGATTCGGGCTGCATTTTACGCGCGGGTTTCTGGCGAGCAGCAGGCTGCCGCGCACACGATCGAAAGTCAAATCGGCGCTCTCTCTGAACGAGCACAGACAGACGGCGTCCCGGTGCCGCCGGAGCGGCAGTTCCTCGACGACGGATACAGTGGTGCTACTCTCATCCGCCCCGCCATGGATCGACTGCGCGATTTGGCTGCCGTAGGCGGCATTGACCGGATTTATGTCCATTCACCTGATCGACTGGCGCGCAATTATGCTTATCAGGTTTTGCTGATCGAAGAGTTGCGTCGCGCCGGCGCCGAGATCGTATTCCTGAATCGCCCGCTTGGACAAAGCCCGGAGGACGACTTGCTTCTGCAGGTGCAAGGGATCGTTTCTGAGTACGAGCGGGCCAAGATCATGGAGCGGAGCCGGCGGGGCAAGAAGCATGCCGCGCAACGCGGATCAATAAACGTCATGTCTAACGCGCCGTACGGCTATCGATATGTCTCCGTCCACGACGGCGAAGGTCATGCGCGATTCGAGCTACTTCCAGATCAGGCGGACGTCGTCAGGAGTATTTTTACTTGGATCGGACGGGAACGCTGTACTCTGGGCGAAGTGTGCCGTCGCCTACAAGACAGAGGCACATTGACAGCGACGGGTAAGCGCGTCTGGTCTCGGCAGGCCATATGGCACATTCTCCAAAATCCTATCTATCAGGGGACGGCGGCGTACGGCAAAACTCGTATGATGCCACGCACAAAGCAATCCCGCCTGCGACCGCCCCTGGGCTGCCATCGCGAACCTCGTCGGAGCCATTCAGCCGTACCAGTCGCCCAAACCGAGTGGATCTTCATGCCCGCCCCGGCGATTGTGGACCGGGCGCTTTTTGCGGCAGCTCAAGATCAATTGCGCGAGAATCGCAGCCGCGCACGAACGGGGCTGAGGCGGTCAGGTTACCTTCTTCAGGGGCTGACGTGCTGCGCACTCTGCGGATATGCATTCTACGGCAAGACTACTCGCCAAAGGGGAAAGGGGCACCAACTTACTGATTTCCGCTACTACCGATGTTCCGGGACTGATGGCTATCGCTTCGGAGGAGAACGCATTTGCAGCAACACCCAAATCGGTGCCGATTCGCTGGAGACCGCAATTTGGGAGTACGTGTCGAAGATCGTGAAGGATCCTGGAATCCTCGACCAAGAGGAGGACAATACCGATAAGCACGGCTCACAGAAAGAGAATGTCGATGGCCTGAAACTTCAACTCCAGAAACTGCGGCACGGTACGGAACGATTAATCGATAGTCTGGCAGAGGGAGTGATCGACCGAGACCAGTTTACGGCCCGCATGGACCGCACCAAGATCCGCATCGCCGAGATTGAAGCGGAGCTGGGCGCGCAAGCGACTGGCGAGGGACGTCGAGCGCACGTCCAAGCGCTGATGAGCCGTCTAGGCGAACTCTCAAATCACATCAAGTCACAGTTGCGCGACCCGGATTGGGCGACGAGGCGCGAGATCATCCGCGCCATTGTACAACTCATTGAGATAGGGCCCGCGAAAGTGACAATAGTTCTCCGCCTGCCGGTGGATCCGGCTGCCCGAGGTATGGAGCCCATTATGAGGACATTGTCACGGGCGTGAACTGACCCGATAGTGCCAAGCAAATGCTCGGAAGACGAGAGTGCCCAGCGGGTCTGGCACTCGGAAGCCTGCATTCTGACCACTGCCTTTGGCCGGAACGAGCCGGGAGATGCCGGCCTCGAGCGGAGATTCAGGCATTCACGGGAGCTCGTTCAGACCTCTTGAAGTCAGCTTGAGGCGCTGGTTCTTGGAACAGCAGGAGCGCTTGCGGCCCCCTCAGGGTCACGCGACAGCCGCTATGCCGTGCTTCTCGACGAGGGATAGTAGCTTGAGCGCCGGGCCGGATGGCCGCTTCTCTCCGCGTTCCCATTTGCTCACCAAATTTGGCGTCACGTTAAGGTAGTTCGCGAAAACCGTCTGGCTCACCCGCTCGCGCTCCCGAAGAGCCTTGATCTGTTTCGGCGAGAGCGGCTGAATCGGCGTGAGACAGGCATCATCGAAGCGACGCATCGTCTGCTTATCAATCGCGCCGATTTTGTGCAGTGCCTCCATCGTTTCGTGGATGGCACCCATCGCTTCACTGCGACATTTCTTGCTCATGTTTTACCTCTACAAAATCGCCGTTCTTGACCAGGGCCTCGATCTGCTTCTCCGTCAACTGCAGGACGTGGCGTGCTGCCTCCTTGAACTGCTTCTCTTCATCGTCGTCGATGTTTGCCCTATCGCTCTTCGCGAAGCCGTAAGCAAAAACAGCACGCTCTCCCCGGCGGAAAAAGATGATTGTGCGGTAGCCTCCCGACTTGCCGCGGCCTAGCCGGACGATCCTCTGCTTGAGGACGCCGCCCCCGAGATCGGCATCCACCTGCCCGCTTTCAGCGCGCGCCACCGCGTCCGTCAGAACCGCGTCGCCGATCTTTTCCTTTCGAGCAAACCGTTCAAACCATCGCGTCTTGAAGATCTTCGGGCCACTCGATCGGCGCTCCACTATTTCATTCTATAGTACCCAGTACCACAATTCAACGGCGCACATTTGCCGAGTTTACTTTGCCCAATTCTTTGCCCACACTGCCTAAAAATGCGTCGAACTCAGTCGCAATGGCGCACATCTCGTGCCCACCACAGCGAGATCCAGAGGCATCCTAACGGCTTTAAATAGAGCGGGGTATCGAATCCGATCACAACGAGTAGCAACGCGGCACGGAACGCGTGGCAGCCAGATTTCCGGGGCTGTTAACCGAAGGGTTGTAGGTTCGAATCCTACCTGAGGAGCCAAACTTTCCCACCACGGAATCCAAGTCCCCTGTTGTTAACGGGTTCGCCGTTCGTGTGCCCGATGCGACGCGTTGCGTTTTCCTCAACATAGCCATGGGTTTGCGGTGAATGCCGCCTCTCGCCCCGCTGTCCTAGAGATTCTCCGTTTGCGCCTCGGTGAGTGCCTGGGCGCGACTTTCCGGCCGACCTCTCCTATTCTCCGCAGGGTGCCCCGCCTTATTTAACAGCCCCATTCGTCTCGACCTGACAAAACGATCCACCATTTCGGAATCGGCGCGCTGGTTAACAGCCGTGCCGTGTGATGGAATGAAGTGGTGACACCACTGCAATAGGGAGGATGCGCTGCCGAGGGATTTGCCCGCGGCGCCCCTCCGAACGCCAGTTCGTTGCGCCATCTACACCCGCCAGTCTGTAGAAACCCACGATGATCTTTCTTCCTGCAAGGTCCAATTCGACTTGTGCCGTTCCTTCGTTCAGGCACACCGTGGCCTTGGCTACGAACTAATCGAGGACCGCTTCGATGACGAGGGCTACACTGGCGCCACTCTGGATAGACCAGCCCTCCAACGACTGCTGGGTTTACTTCGGTCCGGCGGATTGGATCGGTTGGTCATCTATCGGCTCGATAGGCTCTCACGCGACCTTCGGCATTTCGTCAACCTCGGGCAGGAACTTCGCGAGCACAAGGTCGGGTTGACGGTCGTGGCCGCGCCGGAACTTGGCGTGGCAGCGCTCGACAATCTGATGTTGAATGTCCTGGCGTCCTTCGCCGAATTCGAAAGGGAGATGACCTCTTCACGAATCGCGGAAGCGCGTGCCTACCTGAAAGCCAATGGCCGACGGATCGCGGGCGCTGTGCCGTTCGGTTACGCGGCAGACCCTCGCACGAAGCAGTTGGTTGTGGTTCCCGGAGAAGGCGAGATGGTTTCGCGGATTTTTCAGTGGGCAATGGCGAAAATGTCCCCGTCAACTATCGCGACTCTCGCCAATGCGCAAGGATGGCGCACGAGAAGTAACAACCGATGGACGGCGCGCCAGGTGCTCTTCACTCTCACAAATTACGTCTACGCCGGCTTGGTCCTTGACGGATATGGGTTTCGTGATGGCTGTCACCAGGGCCTGGTCGAGAGGACCGTTTATCATGAGGTGCAGAACCTTCTCGCTCTCCGGCGCACGCGGAAGCCCGGGCGCGCCAAGCCCCCGATGCCGTGGCCACTGTTGGGTCTGGTTTGCTGTGGCACCTGTGGCCGACTTCTGAGCACCCACACGATTCGGCGAGGCTCCATCGTTTACCGGTACTATCGCTGCCGATCGACCGCCGGCGGCCGTGACCCGTGCAAGGGCGTGCTGGTGAGCGCGCACGAGATTGAGACCGCCGTGCTGCAGGCGGCGGGCATTGAACAAAAGGGGCTCACTTCCAAAGAGGAAGAAGTCGCTCTTCAATGTGCGATCCGGCGGGTCATATTCAAGGCCGATACCGGCAGCATCGAAATCGAGTTTTGCCCTCGGACGAAGCAGCCCTGATGGCGCCGCTCCGTGAGAGAATCGTCCGTAAATGGATTTTCGGGTTGAGCACGAAATCAAGGTGATCCGGAAGGTCGTCAAGCACGTCCACGGGCCGTGCCTGTTTTGCGATCGCGAGATTGAGTACGAAAACCAGGTAACGAAGCTGGGGATGCAGTGGTTGCAGAAGCAGTTCGAGTCGGACGCGCGAAGCCGAAACGCGAAAGCGTTGCGGCTCGGCATACCGCCAAAAGCCAGGAGTATGGCGTTGTTGGAATCCCTTCTGTGCGACACCTGCCAAGGCCGTCTACCTGTAATCCGGCAGGAGACCGCGGCTGAGCGTGAGAAGGAACTGCGAAAGAGAGCGGAAATGAGCGCTCGCTACCACGCCGCCGTGGAAGCGGAGCGGGAACGTGAAGGTCACGGATGGTCGCAGGAAGCGGATTTCTCATAGGCGTGTCCCTCCGGCTCGAAGATGCCGCAGTGGACCTCGCCCAAATAAATGCTCACGGTAGTGGCATTCTTAGGATCCGATTCCGCCACTCGTCGGCGTCCGAAGCGGCCCAAATCAGCACGAGTTCTTCTATCGCTTCACCAACCGGGAGACGCTGCGGCACGAGAAGGACGCCCGGGCTGGAATTGCCGGCCTGAAGAAAGTTGCCGAAATGCCGCGGCATGGTATGGAAATCGTGCGACACCAGAATGCGATCCTCCGCAGCCGCCAGCGCCAGTACCTCGGGATCGGGCACCCCTTCCAGTTCCGCTTCATTGGCGGACAGGAAATCCATCTCGGGTTCTCGACGTAAACATCCGGCAACGATTCCTTCGTTGAGGTCGGCGTCCGCCAGGAAGCGGATCATTCGTCAGGATCGGCGCGCAAGCAGTTGTTGCCGCGCGCGCTCCAGCTTTTGCTTCAGATCGGGCGGCGCCGGGTAGGTTCCCGCGAACTCATCTTCGACCCGTTCGCGCTCGGCGATATCCGTCTCCACTTCTTCTTTGGAGCCCAGATAAAAGGTGATCGCGCCGTATACCTGTTCCAGGGTTAGGGTCGCGTAATGTGAACGAATCGCCTCCGGAAGTTCCCCATGCTGGAATTCGCGGACAACGTGAGCCAACGGCACACGACTCCCGACGAGGTAAAGACTTCCATCCCGGCGCTCGACGAACTCTCGATTCATGGCCAACCCACCTTCAGTCTATCGTACGCGCGGCGGACTCGGTGCCGCTCATCGGCGGCCGTTCCGACCTGTGAGAACGGAAGTTTGAACAGGGTCCGGCTTAGGCAACCATGTCCCCTGTTACGGAAACCGGCCATTTTGGCGGGATTGGCTCAACGTGTTTTCAATAGCTTACGGATGTGGACTGTTAACCAACCGGTCGCCGATGTGTCAGGTGAGAATTGAGCCAAACCTTCCCACCACGGAATCCAAGTCCCCTGTTGTTAACGTCTTCGCTGTTCTTCTGCTCGATACGAGGCGTTGCGTTTACCTCAACATAGCCAGGGGTTTACGGTGAGGGCCGCCTCTCTGCCATCGGCCCTGGAAATTCTCCGTTTGCCCCCCGGTGAGTCCACGGGTGCGAATTTCCGGCCTACCTCTCCTCTTCTCCGCAGGGTGCCCCGCCTTATTTAACAGCCCGGTTCGTCTCGACCCGCGTGGGTGTGCACAACTTTTGGAATTTCTGCGTATGTTTACAGCGGGAGAAGCACACGCCGATCCCACATCCCACCGGACAGCGGAACGACCGCCAAGCGGACAACGCTGTGGGTGCCAAATCCACAGGGAGGTGATCCGTCTTGGCTGTTCCAACCGAAGAACTGCAGTCCATTGCCAGCATCCTGGCCGCCGGCTACCTGCGATACCGCCGCAGAATCCGGCGCGAAGATTCCCTTGATAACCCGGCCGCTTCAAGCCCTCATGGACACGAGGTTAACAGCCCCGAGAAAGGAGAAGGCCTTGGAGACCACAATCCGGAAAGAGATTGAAGCATTGCGCCACATGACGTTGGCCCAACTGAAAAAGAAGTACGCGGAGGTGTTCGGTGAGGAAACCCGGTCGCACCACAAGCACTTCCTGTTCCGTCGCATCGCCTGGAGGATTCAGGCGCTGGCAGAGGGTGGTCTGTCGGAACGGGCGCGTCGCCGCGCCATGGAGATCGCCAACGACGCCGACCTGCGCGTCCGCGCTCCGAAGACGACGTTCCAGCAGGACTTCAGACTGTCGTCGGACAACGCGGTGAAGGGGCGCGTGACCGCTGTGGCCGATCCGCGGTTGCCGGCAGCTGGCGGCGTTGTGGAACGCCGCTACAAGGGCCGGGACATCGTCGTGAATGTTCGGGAAGAGGGTTTCGAGTATGAGGGCCAGCTCTACAAATCGTTGAGCGCGATTGCCCGCGAGGTGACCGGCACCAAGTGGAATGGCTTCCTCTTCTTCGGGTGCGCGGCGGACAACAGGGGCACGAATGAAAAACGGTAGCGGCAGACGCGCGCCGGCGGCCGCGCCCGAACCCGCGCCGGACAAGGTGATCCGGTGCGCGATCTACACGCGGAAGTCCACGGAGGAAGGCCTCCAGCAGGACTTCAGTTCGCTGGACGCTCAGCGGGAAGCGGGTGAGGCCTTCATCGCCAGTCAGCGGAATGAGGGATGGCAATTGGTGCCGGAGCGGTTCGACGACGGGGGCTTCACTGGCGGCAACATGGATCGACCGGCACTAAAGCGGCTGCTCGCCGCCATTGAGGCTGGCCGCGTCAACTGCGTGGTCGTCTACAAGGTCGACAGGCTGAGCCGATCCCTGATGGACTTTTCCCGGATGATGGAATCTTTTGACCGCAGCGGTGCGTGCTTCGTCTCGGTCACGCAGCAGTTCAACACCACCAACTCCCTGGGCCGACTGACGCTCAATATCCTGCTATCGTTCGCCCAGTTCGAAAGGGAACTGATTTCAGAGCGGACCCGCGACAAGATGTGTGCCGCGCGTAAGAAGGGCAAGTGGATCGGTGGTCACCCGGTCCTCGGCTACGACATCGACGTCAAGGCGCGCCGTCTCGTCGTGAATCCGGACGAAGCACACCAAGTGCGGACCATTTTCGATCAGTACCTTGAATTGGGCGCCATGCTACCAGTCCTCCAGGATCTGGACCGGCGCGGCTGGCAAACGAAGCGGTGGACAACCGAGGCTGGCCAGACACGGGGCGGCAAGCCCTTCACGAAGAGCCTGCTGTACGGGGTCCTCACGAACGCCATCTACACCGGTCAGGTGAACCACAAGGGCACGCTGTTTCCAGGCGAGCACGAGGCGATCATCGAACGCTCTACCTGGGAACTGGCGCAGGACATGCTGGACCGCAACGGATGCACGAACGGCAGCGGCGCCAAGAACAAGTATGGCGCCCTGCTGCGGGGCCTGCTCTTCTGCGTGCCGTGCGGCACCGCGATGGTGCACACGTACTCGGTCAGGGGTTCAAAGCGTTACCGCTACTACGTCTGCTACAACGCCCAGCAACGGGGTTGGAAGAACTGCAAGACGAAATCGGTGGCAGCACAGGCCATCGAGAACGCCGTGCTGGACACCATCAGACGGCTTGGTTCTGATCCGGAGTTGACTGCGGAAGTGGTTCGCCAAGCGCGGGAACAATTGACACGCCGGCGCGAGGAGCACACCAAGAATGTCGCCGTAGCCGAGAACGCGCTCCGAAGCCTGAACGCCGAAGTCACCGCGCTGGCTGGTGACGCAGTGATCACGTCCACCGCACGCGTGGACAGGTTGTTGGACTTGCAGGGTCAGATCCAGGCCGCCGAGCACCGCCTGGCCGATCTCATCACGGAAGGGCGGGAACTCGAGGCAGACCAGTGCAACGATGCGGACGCCGTGCGTGCGCTGACCGAATTTGACCCGGTGTGGGCGGCATTGGCCACCCGCGAGCAAGTCCGCTTGGTTCAATTGCTGGTCGCCAAAGTCGGCCTGGACGGCCGGAACGGCAAGGTGACAGTGGACTTCCGATCATCAGGGATCAGGGACCTGTGCAACGGGACAACGACGAAAGGATGATCAATGCCGATGGAAACGACAGACGCGGAATCACACGCAGCCCACGTCGAGATGATGCTGCCAGGCTGGAGTCCACGCCAGCAGAAGCGGGATGACCCGACACCGGCCATCAGTCTCGCCCGACTGCCGCGGGTCACACGCCTGATGGCGCTCGCCATCAAGTTTCAGGGACTGGTCTCGCGCGGCGAGGTGCGGGACTATGCCGATATTGCGCGGCTTGGGTACAGCATCGTCTTCGGTGCCTTTTCATCGGAGGCCACGAAGTCGCGCAGCTCCTCGGTCGGAATGTTCGACCGCCGGTCCTTGTGGCGGATCGAATCTACCGATGCTGTTTCCTTTGCCTTCTTTGTTTTCGTCGCCATGCTGTTTCACCCGCACGCTGTTTCGAGGATCGGGAAATCCTCGACCGAAGGCGCGTTACCTCCCGGCATTTCGTCCCACGTGCGGCCATCCAGGATGCGACCCGTGCGACTCTTGAGGATGCCGCCCCACTGTTTGAAGAAAAACGGAACCCGCGCACGCAGGCACTGGTCGCGGATCTCCCGCACCCATTGCGGGTCCATGGGGCGGGCGCCAGGCCCGGATTCTCCTCCCACAATCACCCAGTGGATGCCGCGCAGATTGAGCTTGCGCAAAGAGCCCAACAACGGCTCAATCGAAAGAAACTTCACGTGTGCCGCCGTGCGCCGTAGGTGGTCGATACGGAAAGCGTAGTCCTCGTTTTCCACGCTGACGCCCATCCAGATGTGCGGCCGCCAATCGAGGAACGGGCTCAGTTGCAACAACCGTTCGGATCGCTTCGTCAGCAACTGGTACTGGTGCCAGTCGGCGCGCCCCATCACGTCAAAGACCTTCTGAACGTAACTGAGGGGCACCTCCTCATGGAAGAGGTCGCTCATGGAATTCACGAAGACCCGATTCGGACGCTTCCACTTCAATGGCAGTTCCAGCATGTGCGGCTGCAGTGTCAGACGGAAACCGTTGACGTAGTTCCGCTGTCCCATGGCTTGCAGACGCTTCGCCAGCCGTTCGGCGTAGCAGTGCTTACAGGCCGGGCTGATCTTCGTGCATCCGGTTACGGGATTCCAAGTGGCATCCGTCCATTCGATGTGAGAGTTCCCGGCCATTACGTAGCCCCCTTATTCCGGTATTTGTTGAAGATGTATTCGACGATTTTGTGGCCCGTCGCATTCGGCGACGCGAAGAAGAGGTAGTAGATCGTCCGCCCGATACTGTTCTTCATTGGAACCGGGACGGGAACGAACTTGAACCCGGCGACTTCCCGCAGGCGCTTTCGGTAAGCCTCCGCCAGCACTTCATTGCCGGCTACCTTCTCGTCCCAGCCGAAGAGATTGCCGGTGTTGTCGTACATGACGTTGCGCCAGGACTCGTCGCCCCAAAAGCGGTTCATGCGAGCGATTTGAACCGGGTCCACGCTACCTGGGTCGTGGCGCAGGACATTCATGTTGATGTCCATGATCATGAAATTGAGAAAGATCTCGATAGTTCCCATTGCCGGCTTGAACGACAACGTCCCAGGAGAGGTCGATGTTGTATGGGTCCAGGAGGCACAGCGCGCGCCCATACTTGGCCCATGTCGCGCGAGGAAAGACTTGGGACGGCAGGACCGTGTTGCAGTCGCCTTCGTAAGTAAAGACGTCGGCGCGATCGCCCGCGAGCTCGCGGATCTGATCCGTACGACTGCCATTCAGGTCGATGAAGTGGTACTCCTTGAACGGCGGATCTACCATCAATGCGTTCAACGGGCTGCCCGGAATGAACTCGCCCGTGGTCCTCGACAAGTGGATCCCCGCGCCGGCGAAAGCGTCGATATAAATGTGCGTCAATCGCTGTTTGGACATGATCCTGGAGTATTCCGTCGCGTAGTCGCGCTCGATCTCCAGTTTCATCTCGGACCACAGGCCGACCTCGTCGTAATCGGGTTTCACGCGACCTCCAACGCTGGCGTGGCGTTGGCCACCGCCAGAATCGAGGCTTTCGCGTCCCAGGGATCAGCAATCTCCACAAACGCCCAACGACCGAAGCTGCCGTGGTTGTTCACCGCCGGCACCCACAGTGTTCGAGCGGTCCCGATCTTGGCCTCCTTGTCAGTCCGCTTCTCACCAGTCACCTCGACGATCAGATTGATCTCGCCGGCGGCTGTCCGCAGTTTCACCACAAAATCAGGGACGTAGTTGCGCTCCTGCCCGTTCAACGTGTAGGGAATCGTAAATCCGACGTTGTGGTTTTTGAAGTAGCCTGCCACCTGGTCCATGCTCTCCAGGGTCTGCGCCATCTTCTGCTCCCAGGAGTCCGTGTCGGCGACGACGTGGGAGATGTGACAACGGTCTTCGCGCGTAGCGTACACGGCGCGGCTCGTGTCGAAATCGACGAAGCGAGTGCTGCCCTCGGTGTCGTATGGATATAGGATCGGCTTCAGAATATTCTCGCCGGCAGTCGCATCAACGATCGACCTGTAGATTCGGTTCGCCGCTTCGAGCGCGAACTGAATCCAGAGCAGCATCTGCGGGAAGGTGTCGTCCTTCAGCGTGAGGCATTCCTGCCGCCACCGTTTGGTGATCGCGAGCAGTTGCGGGAACAGCCACGGCTTCAAGTTGCCCTGGTCGTCGCGGAAGAAGCTCTCCAGCAGGCACTGCGCGACGCGAAAATCCACCTCCTGCTCACGGCGGCTCTGCAGATCCGCAAGCGTGTGGGTGCTGGCCTCGCCGACGATGGGGGCGTTGTAGGTTTCCGTTGGGACATCCGCGGTGCTCAGCACATAGCTTGAGTCGCCAGTGAACTTGGCGGAGAGTCTCTCCGGCGGCAAATCGTAGCGGTAACCCTGAAGCCGGGGAAAGCGCATCTCCAGCGCGGCCCGCTCGTCGAGAGCGCGGACCCGCGTTACGGGCTTCGGTGGAGTGGGCTTCGCGGAACCACTGGTCGGGATGAAGGAGAATGGGACGCCATACACCTCGGCATACTCCGGCTCAAAATGCCCATTGCTATTCAATGCCCAATTGGTGCGCCGCAGGCCTCGGCCTACGACCTGCTCGCAGAGTAGTTGCGTCCCGAACGCCCGGATCCCCAGGATGTGTGTGACCGTGTTGGCATCCCATCCCTCGGTCAGCATGGACACAGAGACGACGCACTTGATCTGCTCGCCCAGTTTGCCAGGCTTGCCGACGGTGTTCATAACTTCGCGCAGCAAATCCTCTTCTGAGATCTTGTTGACGTCGCGCTCTGGAAAGCGTGATCGATACTCTTCCTTGAATTCATCGATCTCGGTCCTGGCGATCTTGCGGAAGTCGTCGCTCATCGCCTCGCCGGATTCGAGTTGCTCGGAATCTACCAGAATCGCGTTCGGCCGAGGGAGCCATCGGCTGTCCTCAACGTTGCTGAAGAGCCCGAGTTTCCCCGGCACCAGCACGGCAGAGCCATCGGCCAGGGTCTTCTCCCAGCCGGAGATGTAGTCGAAGACCAGCTTGGAAACGTTGGTGTTGTTGCAGACGACGATGAACACTGGCGGGGTCTGGCCACGCAGGCGCGCTTCGGTGTTGTCCTCCCAGAGCTTGAAGTACTGCTTGTAGTTGTTGTACAGGCTCTCCAGGGCGCCCTCGAGTTCGGCCGGCAGCTTCGGTTCGCCGGCCAGCGCCTCGGTCCCGCGCCCCTTCTTGGGCAGGTGCTCCCGAATGCGATACCAAAGATCGCGGTAGGTAGGCTGCTCGCCCGTCATCGAATTGTCAGCGACCGGAACACGAGGCACTTTGACAATGCCTGCCTCGATGGCATCGATGAGGGAGAAATCGGAAACCACCCATGGGAATAGCGTGCCTTCGGGGTAGCCGGAACCCCGCAAGAAGAACGGTGTTGCCGAGAGATCATATATCGCGCGCACACCAAGCTTCCGCTTTACCGCCTCCAGGCCGTTGATCCAGATTCGCGCTTCCGCGTCGCGCTTTTCAGCTTCCTTGCGCTCGTCGCCTACCAGTTGCACCGGCTCCGGTTCGGGCTTGCTGCGGTAACAGTGATGCGCTTCGTCGTTGATGACGATCACATTCTTCTTAGCCCCGAAGCCACGGCAGACACGGCGGACCATTTCGTCTGGCGTCTCCGTGAACGCTGAAGTACCGCCATTACCGAGGACCTGCTTGGTCAGTTTGCCGACGGCAACCTTCTCGCGAAGAAGGAACGTGTGGAAGTTGGTGATGATTATCTTGGCGCGCGTCAACTGCTCGCGGTGAAGTTCCGGAACGACGTCGAGCTTGCGGTAGTAGTTGTCTGGATCGTTCGGCAGCAAGACGCGCAAGCGATCGCGGATGGTGATTCCTGGCGTGACGATCAGGAAGGAATCGGAAAAACGGTTGTCCTGCGGCCGCGCCAGCTTGTTGAGGGCCTGCCAGGCAATCAACATCGCCATCACGACGGTCTTGCCGCTACCGGTGGCCATCTTGAACGCGATGCGGGCGAGTAACGGGTTGGTGTCCTGATTCGCGAGCTTCAGATCGCGCAGAATCCATGCACCGTCCTGCCGATCCGCGACCTCAGCCAGGTAGATGGCGGTTTCCATCGCCTCGATCTGGCAGTAGTACAGTCGCTTGTCCCGCTCCGGCCGCCGCCAGTACTCCAGTAGTTGCCGCGTTGAGCTCGTGACGCCATCGCAGTTGCTGAGCCGCCACTTACTGACGATGTGACGGACATCGTTGATGAACTTGTTCTCTTCGATCCGATCCTTAGTCCACTCGGTATCGAGTTCGAGCTGCTTGCCCTTCTTCTTGGGCTTGGCGATTGGGATGAAATAGCTGGACAGCCGGCGGGATGTCACGACCTTGTCAGTGATGCCTTCCTCGTCGAAGTAGAAGTGGCGCGACGGCTCTTCGTACGGCGAGTTCAGTACCGGGTTTTCAATGACGATCTGGGGCATGACCTGCCTTTGGCCGAGGCGCAGAATTCAGGGGCTTAAGCTCCTGATTGTATAAGCATTCACGATGCGCCGCTCTCCGCTCGGGCCCGTCTATCTATCAGGCCCTATTTGATCGAACCTTTTGACAATTCTATTCTATGGCGAATAAAAAGCGCAAACAAGGACGGGGCGGGCTGATGGCTTCCTCACCTCGGCAGCGGCTCCGCTCCCTGATTGAGGATCTCCATGTAACGGTGGTAGATGAACAATCGATGCCGCTGTTTCCCGGTAATCTCGCGCAACATGCCGAGCTGCCGCATGTGCTCGATCGACTTTGCCACTGTGGGTGCCGATATCGAAAGCTTGCCGGCGGCCGCCGGAATGGAGATGATCGGGTTCGCCTGCAGGAAGCGGTGAACGCGGAGCATCGACGCCGCCGGTCTGCCCACCTTTTCAATCTTCCGGCGGTCCGCCTCGATCAACGCCAGGATCTGGCGGGCGGTGTCGGCAGCCTGGTTGGATGTGTCACGCACTCCGGTCAGGAAGAACTCCACCCAGGTCTCCCAGTCGCCGGCAGTTCGGACGCGGTCGAGCAACTCGTAATACCGCTGCCGGTGTGCCTTGAAGTAGAGGCTCAGATAGAGGATGGGCTCGCGCAGTACGCCGGCCGCGCAGAGAAGGAATGTGATCAGGAGCCGCCCAAGCCGGCCATTGCCGTCGAGGAAAGGATGGACCGTTTCGAACTGGACGTGGACCAACGCGGCCCTCACAAGCACCGGGATGTCTGGCCTGTCCGCATGGAGGAACAGCTCGAGGGCGCCCATGCATTCCATGACCTTCTCCGGTGGCGGTGGCACGAACGTGGCGTTGCCAGGGCGCGTGCCACCAATCCAGTTCTGGCTCGTTCGGAACTCGCCAGGCTGCTTCTCACTGCCGCGCCCCTTGGCGAGCAGGACCTCGTGAATCTCGCGGAGCAGCCGAAGGGATAGCGGGAAACCTTCACGGAGGCGGCGCAAACCGTGATCGAGCGCGGCCACGTAGCTCGAAACTTCCCGGACGTCGTCGAGGGGAACGCCGGGGGCCTCTTCACTTTCAAACAGCAGCAGGTCTGACAAGGATGACTGCGTCCCTTCGATCTGGGAGGACAGCACTGCCTCCTTACGCACGTACATGTAGATAAGCAGCGAGAGATCCGGAAGGACCGAAGCCAGGCCATCCAGTCTGCCGAGCGCCTGGTTGGCATGTTCCAGCAGACTCTGAAGCGGACTGAGTTGCACCGGCGGCTCAGGCGGTAGTGGCGGCGGGACAAAGGCCCGCACGCGTTCGTCGCCGGTGGCGGTGACGACGTAGGTACCGAGGCGCTTGGACCGGTCAGCCATCGCAACGCAAGGATCCTTTCGCTGCCAAACCCATAACGAAACTATACACCATTTTCCTTTCGTTACAAACGAGATGTGGATGGCGTGAGTTCGCAGGTAGTCGCCCATAGGCGTCGCCCGATGCTGCTAGATTTTAACGGTTTAGTGCCGCATCGATTTCCACACCAATCCACAGCATTTCTTGGCAAGAACTCAATTTATATCGTTTTCAATGAGTTGGCCTGTGATCTATTTTCGCCTTGTCTTCGCCATGATAGACTCCAGAGTTGTGCTCCGGGCCAGCTGGGTCCAAACGGCCTGCCGCCACAGCTTAAGTCGCTCTTGGAGGTGGCCGTCGCCATGGTTCGCTTCAATCCGAAAGGACATTCGCAACCGGACCGGTTGAAAACGATTCAGCCCCGCAATCTCATCCGCATGCTGGAACCCAGCCGGGGGTATCTGGAGACCCGCGGCTTGTCCTTGCCGCGAGAGGATGAGTCGGAAATCGACTACCTGAAACTCGCAGGCATCCTTGCCGTGCCCGACGAGTGGATGGACGCCCGCGTCATAGAAGGCCTGCACATTGTCGGGAATCTCGGCACGGACGAGAACTTTGACCAGTTGCTCGACATCGCACGCCGGAACTTCATCGAAGTGGACGTGGAGTCCACCGCCGCGGACGTCGCCGCCAGGATCTGGCTGGAGGCACCGCAAGCGCTGGAACTGAAAGAGCGCGAAGCGGGTTCGCAACGCCGCCGGAAGTTCGAGAGTTTCCGCGCCCGAGAACCGGGGAATGTCCTGCGGCCCGAGCAGTTGCCGATACAGTTTGACGAGCTGGAGACGGACATGGAAGGTTGGTTCATGGCAAAGTTGCGCGGCGTCGGATGCCGCGTAATCCGGACCGACCTGCCGATTGAGATCCGATTTATGGTGCAGCACGGCCAACCCTTCAAGCGGGAACCCAGCCGCAAGGGTCCACAGTCCACCTACACGTTTTTCCGGCCGGAGAAGACGGACCTCGTCATCTACGACCTTTTGCATAACGAACTGCGTATCAGCACGAGCACCATTGGCGAGTTGCGGTTGTACCGGGAGAAGTTTGGGAAACACGTCTTCGGCGATCCGGAGAAGTTCATCTACACCCAGAAATACACGTTGGCGCCGTTGAAGACGGACGGCGCGGCCTCGCTCCAATGCCGTGATGTCGGTGGCATTGAGTGGGTCCGGCTCACAGAGCTTGAATATGCATGGCCGTGCGCATTCGACCACACCGAAAGGCACAAGGCCAACGACGTATTTAAGGCGCTCGAGATGAGACGCCGGGGGATCGAGACGGAAGCGGAGTTTTTGCATGCCCGTTTTGCGGTGAAGCTCGCGGGTGAGTCAAATCCGCGCCCCGTGTTGATCCAGCCGCCGAACATCGCCGAGTACGGACGCGGCGAGGAATCGGCCTTCATTGAGCAGTGGTTGCGGGTCCGTGGATTCGTACTGGTGGGATCGGTGGCAGACGATGAGAACCCTCAGTCATTTATGGCGGTCGCTTGAGACGATACCGGGGCTGCTTGCCATCTCGGCATTCTGGGAGGCGTATTGCGGACCCGACATTGACGTAATCCGGCCGCATCTGCGGGTGACCGATACGGAAGGCGCGCTCTATCCGTGTCCCAAGCAGCGAGTGGGCTACTGCCCTAGAAGAATCGTAGACTACGGCGATGGCGAGTTTGCCGCCCTATGCCGGGACCCGTATCAGATCTGTGAGAGAGTTCCACTGACACAGCGGGACGTTCTATTGCAGGAGTTGGAAGTCGCCAGCTTCGCAAAAATGCTGGCTGGCCCGCTCGGCATCCGGTGGCAGGGCCCGGTATCGCGCGGCGACGGCACCTGGGGCATCGGCCTCTCGGACAGGCGCGACACGCGGACGCGCCCGGTATTCCTGATGCTTCTACCCGAGACAGGGCGCTTCGTGGCGGTTCTGCACCGCCTCCTGGTGAACGTGTCTGGGCCTTTCGTCCTGGTCGCCCCCACCAGCCGGCATCGCACGATGGAAGTGCAGGAGATGTTGCACGCGCGGGGCGTCTCGTTCCTTTCGCTGGAAGAGCACATACTGCGCGACGACGCTGGTCTGCTTGTCGCAGTTGATCCTCAGGAGACTGGCGGCGAAGTCCCCGCCACCGCGAAGGAAGACCGCCCCCGCGTGGTGAGGGAATTCGTCGCCCGCAACAAGTGCAAGGTGAAGGATGTCCAGGAGGCGGGGGGCGTGGACGAGGCCGACTACTACAAATGGCGCTCCGGACAGCTCCCCGATCACTACGCCGCGTGCCGGAGCATCGAAGCCATCCTGCGCCACGGTCTTCCGAAGCGCCCCCGGTAGAACCCAGTTTTTCCCCAGTTTTCCAGGGTTGATTTACCCAGCCTCTCCTGCCCAATTATGAGCCTGTACCAACCGCGTTGATGGCGGTGGGAACGGGCAAAATGAGCGATCAATCTCTAGAAACACTACTTGACGAAAAAGAACTCTCGCGTCTGCTACGAGTCTCGATCGGGACTCTGCGCTTTTGGCGCACGATTGAACGCGGGCCGCGCTATCGCAAGGTCGGCCAGCTCGTGCGGTACGCGCCGTCCGACGTCCACGAGTGGCTGAACCGCCGTCCCTCCGGCGGTGAGGCCGTCGCGGAGGTGGCCCAATGAACCGGTGCCGGCCCGCCTCAACCAAAGATCTGTTCCCGTCGGAACGCAGCCTGCTCGACGCGATGCGCGTGATCGAATTCGGCCAGATTGAGTTCCTGCGCATTCGCGCCGGCGAACCGGTTCTCGATCCGTGGCCGACGGTGGTGCGGAATCTCAAATTCGGCGCTGACGGTCGCGATCCGCGCCCGACCGTCAATCGCGAGTTCGATCTGAAGCAGGAAGCAGCCGACCTTTTCGAGTACACACGCGACGTGGAGGACGGGGAGATCCGGGCACTGGTGGTGAGGCACGGACTGCCTTTCTCCATGGAAGTCGAACTACCGGGGCGCACCGCCCGGCTTTCCGGAGGCGGCCATGAATAGCCCCGTTTTCGCGGAGGTCTTCCCGATGGCGCGCGACTTGGCCCGTCGAAAGGCCCTGTGCGCGGTTGGCCGGTGCGGACTGACGTCCGATGACCGCGAGGACGTCGCGAGCCAGTTGGTGGTCAACTTCTACCTGCGTTTCGGGAAGTTCGACGGAAACCGCGCGTCAGTTCGCACGTTCGCCTCCAGGGTGATGGATAAGGAACTGGGGTCCATTCTCCGGTATCGAATGGCTGGTCGCCGGCGGCGTTGGGAGGAACGGCAGCAGGATGGTGCCGACGAGGTTGTCGAGCGCGTCTGCGATCATCTGCCGGCCACCATCGAACGGCGTCAGTTCTGGCTCGACGTTGAGCGCGCGCTGGCGCACTCTTCCCCGGTCCTGCTCGAAACCGCGCGGGCGCTTTGCTCAGATACGCCGAGCGAACTGAGCCGCCTGCCGGGACAGTCCAGGACCGTGGTTTACCGAAGAATGCGGCGGCTGCGGGCAGCTCTTGTGGCCGCCGGCATCGGTCCCGGCTACTTCGTGCCGTTGGGAGGTGTCCGGTGAGCACCGCGCCCATGGTCTCCACCTACTCGATGTGGTCGCTGTTCCGGAACTGCCGCAAGGCGGTCGATTGGCGATATCTGCAGCAGCTCGTGCCTCTCCAACGCGACCACAACCTGTATTTCGGGTCGCTCATCCACGAGTGTCTGCAAGTGTGGCATCAGCGGCGCGACCTGACTGAGGTGCTGGCGCTTATCGAGAAGCTCTGCCCCAACCACCGCCATGACGAAAACCAGCGGCGGGACTGGCATCTCGCTACGGCGATGATGAATGCCTACGCAGCGCGCTACGCGGCCGAGGACTTCGAAGTGATCGCTCTGGAGAAAAACTTTGAAGGCCCAATCATCAATCCGGCCACAGGCGCGGCTTCGCGCAGCTTCGTGCTCGCGGGTAAGGTGGATGGCATCGTCCGCATCGGTAGCGAACATTTCATTCTCGAACACAAGACGGCGGCGCAGATCGACGGGGATTACCTGGAGAAACTGTGGACGGACTTTCAGATTACGATCTACGCCTGCTATGTCGAACAGACGACGGGCATCCCAATCAGCGGGATTCTCTACAACGTCCTGGTGAAAGCCAAACTGCAGCAGGGTACGGGCGAGACGGAAGAAGAGTACCAAACGCGGCGCGCGGAGCTGCTGGCGAAATCAAAGACCGGTAAAACCACGGCGAAGCGTCGGATGCCGGAAACCGACGAAGAGTTCCAGCAACGCCTCGGCGAGAAATACGCCGACCCCACGATGCTTCACCGCGAACTGCTCTATCTCTCGCGCGACCGCTTCGACATTCTCCGCAGCGAGCTATGGGAGCTGACCCAGGCTTTCCTCGACGCGCGCCGCCGCGGAATTTTTTACCAGAACACCGCGTTCTGCTTCAACTACCAGCGGCCTTGCCCATACTTCGCGCTCTGCCGCTCGAACGGCAATCCGAACCTGATCGACAACTTCTACCAGCGCGTTGCGGCCAACGAAGAACTGCGCGTGCTGCCGACCGCAGAAACCGAACCAGCTTTTTGAAGAGGAGAACCATGTCCATTCTGCCAACCGCCAAAACACAGCCCAAGCCCGATCTCGCGGATCTGACCGTGTTAGTTTACGGCCAGACGAAGGTCGGTAAATCCACGTTCTGCTCGCATTCCGAGGGCGCGCTCTTCCTCGCAACCGAGCCTGGACTCAACGCACTCGACGTCTACCAGGCGCCCATTCAGTCCTGGCAGGACCTGCTGAACGGGTGCGCCGAAATCGAAAAAGGAGGCCATCCATTCCGGACGGTCATTATCGACACCATCGACAACGCGTACAAATTCTGCACGGACTACATCCTCAAGAAACACGACATCGATCACGAGTCCGATCTCGGCTACGGCAAAGGCTACGCCCTCATCAATAACGAATTCCAGCGCGTGCTCACGAAGCTGGCATTCCTGCCGTGCGGGTTGTTCCTCATCTCGCACGCCAAGGAGATCGAAATCGAGACGCGAACCGGCAAATACACCCGCACCGTCCCGACCCTGCCCGACAAAGCCCGCAAGATCGTGCTGGGCATGGTCGACATGATTCTGTATTTCGACCTGGAAGACGGGGAGGATAAGACAACCCGCCGCCTGATCCGCACCAAGCCAAGCAAGTACTACGAAGCCGGTGATCGCACTGGCCGCCTGCCGGAGACGCTTGACCTTGATTTCCGGAGATTCCTCGACGCGTACAGTGCCGCCGTTGCGCCGCTAAAACCGCAGGCCGCCGCTAAGGCGCCGGCGGCGAAATGAATTCCCAACAGGAGAAAAGACCATGAGTAAACGTGCAATTGATCTGTCGCAGTTCGACGACGAGTTTCGCGGCGAGCAGCCGGAGGAGCGCGGCGATTTCGAGAGCGTGCCGGACGGCAAGTATCAAGTGACCGTGGAGAAGGTCGAGTTGACGGAGGCGCAGAGCACAGGCAACCCGATGCTGAAATGGACGCTCCGCGTCATCGCCCCGAAGTTCGTCAACCGGTTGATGTGGCGCAATAGCGTCATCACCCATAACACCCTGAAGTACGTGAAGACCGACCTGCACTTGTGCGGGCTCGATCTCGAAAGGCTGTCCGACCTCTCCAAGCACTTGAAGAAGCTGCTCGACCTGAAGCTCGAAGTCACCAAGAAAACCAAGGGTGACAACGAGAACATCTTCTTCAACCGCCGCATTGAGAACGATCGCGCGCCGGGGAAGTTCCGGCAGGACGCCGGGGACGCTCTTGTCCCGTTCTAGCCAGCAGCCGGCCACCATCATCATCGACACGCGCGAACAGGAGCCGTATTCGTTCGATCCCCGGCTGGCAACCGCAGTGCGGCGGGCATTGCCAACCGGGGATTACTCCGTGGACGGGCTCGAGGCGTGCGTCGCGGTGGAGCGGAAGACGCTGGACGACTTCGTCTCCACTGTGATCCACAGCCGGGAAAGGTTTCGCGCGGAGTTGCGGAAGCTTGCCGGCTATCGGGCGGCATGCGTCGTGGTGGAGGCTGGCATAACCGACATTCTGCAGCGACGCTACCGGGGCGAGGCGCACCCCAACGCGGTGCTGGGGAACGCTCTGTCGATCATCCTCGACTATGGCGTCCCGGTCTTCTTCTGCGCCAATCGCCAGGCCGCCTGCCACTTTGTGCAGGCCTACTTGCTCGCCGCGCACGCGAGGTGGTGTACATGACAGCAGAGCGCACCAGTATCCGTGGCGTCGTGGAGACGGTCTTCTATTCGGGACCGGCGTTTTCCGCCGGCCGCCTTCGCACGGCCGACGGCGCCATCGTAAAGTTCGCCGGCAAGGTGTTCGTTAGGGAGTGCGACCCGGTGCGGATGGAAGGTCACTGGGTGAATCATCCCAAATACGGGCGCCAATTCGAAGCCGAGATCATGGGCCATGACCTCGAGATGGACCCCGATGGCCTGGCGAACTTCCTGGCCAACCATCCGGACGTGAAAGGAATCGGGCCGGTGAAGGCGCGCCAGATCGCCGATGAGTTCGGCCGCGGCTTCGATGCAGCGATCCGGGCCAGCCCTGAAGCGGTAGCGGCCGCCGCGAAGGTGCCCGTCGAGATTGCGCTTGAGTTGCAGCGTATCTGGATCGCCAACAGCGATTTCAACACGGCGATGGCTTACCTGTCAGCTTTTGGGTTGACGCATCACCAGGTCACCACGCTGGTGGGCAAGTTCGGCAGCCAGGTCGTTCCGATCCTGGAGCGCGATCCCTATATGCTCATGCGCGAGATCTCCGGCTTCGGCTTCAAACGCGTTGACAAGATCGCGCGCAAGATGGGCACGCCAAAGGACCTGCCATCGCGGATTCGCGCAGGGCTTAATTACTGCGTGCTGGCCGCGCTCGATGACGGAGACTGCTGGGTCGAATACGAGGACCTCCTCGACCGAGCCAACACGTTGCTGGTAATGGACACGCTCGACAGCCGCGAGGCGATTGAAGGGCATCTCGAAGCCCTGATAGCTGAGGGGCGTCTTGTCTCACAGCCTTTCGAACGGCTGGTGGTGGCTGATCCCGAGATTCAGCGGATGGAAACGGACCTCGCCGAAGTCCTGAAGACTGCTGGCCAGCGCAGCCCGCACGCTGTCGCGGAGGTGGACCAGTTGCTCGATGCTGAGGGCGCCGAGTTGAACGCGGAGCAGCGGGATGCGGTCGGTAACGCACTCAACTTCTCCATCTCGCTCATGACCGGTGGGGCCGGCAGCGGCAAGACGTACGCGGTATCGACCATCGCCAGCATCGCTGAACGATTGGAATTGAAGATCGTGTTGGCCGCGCCAACTGGCAAGGCCGCCAAGCGCCTCGAGGAAGTGGTCGGCCACGAGGCGAGCACGATCCATCGGCTGTTGGGCTTCAACGGCAGCACGTTTTCGCGGGACGCGCTGAACCCGATTGAAGTGGACATTCTCGTCGTGGACGAAGTCTCAATGGTGGATATCGCGCTCGCCTGGCGGTTGTTCCAGGCCGTAGATCGCACCCGCACAGCGGTGGTTCTGGTCGGGGATCACAATCAGTTGCCGCCGGTCGGCCCAGGCAACCTCCTGCGCGACTTGGTGCGGTCACTGGCGATCCCCACCACCGTCCTCACCAGGATCATCCGCCAGGCCGGTGTTCTAAAAGAGAACTCCACAGCCATCCTTGCCGGCGAGGTGCAGCCCACCTCGGATTCGCTCGCAGGCGCGCGCCGGCCCTGGTACGTCATCGACAAATTCACGGACCGCGAGGATGTGCGGCGCATGCTGCTGCTCCTCTTCGAGGAAGTGCTTCAGGAGCGGCTCGGTTACGACCTGATTCGTGATGTCCAAGTGCTCACGCCGACGCACAAAGGCCCGCTCGGCACGGTGGAGTTGAATATCGAGTTGCAGAGCCTCTTGCAGCAGAAGTTGTTCGGAGTCGAAGTGGCTACCGTCGAGGCTGGCCACCGCGCGCGGCCGTATCCGGGTGACAAGGTGATCCAGACGAAGAACGACTACGATCTGGGCGTCATGAACGGCGCGATGGGAATTGTCGTCAGTGCTGGCGCCGACGGCAGCCTCATGATCGACTTCGATGGCCGCGGGGTGGAGATTGAAGCCGGGTCGGATGCGCTGGGCAACGCACAGTTGGCATACGCCACGTCCATCCACAAAGTGCAGGGCTCCGAGTTCCCCTGCGCCGTGGTGATCGCCCACAAGTCGCATTCCTTCATGCATCACCGCAACTTGTTGTACACGGCAGTCACTCGCGCGAAGGAGAGCGTGGTCATCCTGGGCGACCGGTGGGGTATCGATAACTGCGCCGCAAAACGCCAGGTGGACCGCCGCAACACATTTCTCTCTTTCCTGCTGCCGGAGGCACACGCGTGAACCCACCGTTGGATGCCCACAGCTACTACCGACGCATTACCGATGTGGACATTGCCGAGATCGCCCGTGAATTACTCGGCGGTCGCATTATGCAGGAGACGCAGCAGACGCTGTTGTGCGATTGCCCGAACCATGCGAGCCAGTCTCACCGTTCGCTGCACATCATGGTCGACAAGCAGGGCTGGTACTGTTTCGGGTGCGCTGTGGGTGGTGATGTGCTCCAACTGGTCGAGTTCGTCCAGCATGGCGTCGCCACGCGCGGCCAGTCCGGACGCATGCCGGAGTCCCACCGCCAGGCGCGGGACTTCCTCGCCGCGCGAGCTGGGCTGCCACCGCTATCGAAGCTTGCCGTGGAAAGCCCGGAAGCGGCAGAGGAAGCACATCAACTCGCGCTCCGCGTCCGCGAGGCACTGACAGCGTTGGCGGACGTGTATCACCAGCGCCTCATCGGAAACGCGGAGGTCCTCACATGGTTCCGGAAGAAATACGGAACAGCAGAGGAGACGATCGAGAGGTTGAGCATCGGCTTTGCTGACACCGGGCCGAGCGTGGCTCGGGTACTGATGGATGGTCCGGCAACCTTCACGATGCGGGAATTGGCCGCGACCTCCGCGTTCCGGCCCACGGCTCAAGACGCCCTCGTTCCGTTCTTTGACGGTAGGATCGTTTTCCCTTACTGGAGCCGCGGCCACGTGGTTTTCATGATCGGACGCCGGACACCGTGGACTCCCGATCACGAATGGGAAACGTCGAAGTACAAGAAACTCGCCGTCCGCAACGACCGCAACAACAACCACGTCGCCGCGTGCATCCGCAATGACGTGCTGTACAACGAAGACGTATTGCTGACCCACCCGGAACGTGTGGTCATTACCGAGGGAGTCACCGACTGCATTTCCCTCATGGAACACGGATTCCCGGCGGTGTCGCCGGTGACGGTTCAGATTCGCGAGGCGGATTGGGATCGGTTGCTGCCAAAGCTCGGCGGCGTGAAGACAGTTTTCATCTGCCAGGACAACGAGATTTCTGAGGTGGGTAATCAGGGCGCGTTGAAAACCGCCTCTGTACTCGGCGCGCACGGCATCCTTACCAAGGTTGCCTCACTCTCACTGGGAGAGAAGCAGGAACACGCGCGGCGGGAACTCCGCGAGCGCTTCGGCGTCGACGCCTCCGCGAAGGCCAAGGATCTTCCGCAAGGAGGCCCAAACGCTCCTCGCAGATGCCAAGATCGACGTCAACGAATATTTCGCCTCCGGCAAGACTGCGGCCGACTTTGAGGCGATTCTCGCAGCGGCGCAGACTCCGCTGGAACTGGCGCTCTCGAACCTCTCGCCGGAAACTCCAGACGAGGATCTTGTTCGGCTGTTGGAACCTGTTCTCATTGAAGTGCACGCCTTCGAACCGGTCGAGCAGGGCCGTCACCTCCGATTGATTCAGGCCCGCTGTGGCCGGAGCCGTCTGCCGATGGAGACGCTCCGGCGGCAGATGCGGTCAGCGGTTCGCAGGCAGGGCGCCAAGGGAAAGCAGCCAGCGACGCTTCGGCGCGCGGCGGTGTCTGCCGCAGGCGAAGGTGGCGAACAGCCCGACCTTCCGAGCATCCAGGTCAACAACCGTCAGTTGCGGGAGATCGTGACAGACGCCTGGAACGCGATCCACTGCGCCAACCGTCCCGGTGGTGGGGTACATCAGCAGGCACCGTTCATGTTTCAGCGAAGCGGGCACCTTGTCCGGCTGATGAATGGCGAGTCGAGCCCCGAGATCGACGACATGAATGAATCTGCCGTCTTCGGGCTGCTGGCCCGCACCGCGGATTGGTTCAAGGCCTTGGAGAAATCGGTCGTACAGACGCCTCCAGTGCGGGACGCCGCACGCGACATGCTCGCCTATCCCGATCCCCATCTGCCCATTCTGGAAGGCGTGATCAGCACCCCGGTGTTCGGTATGTGCGGCAACCTGATCACTGCGGAGGGCTATCATGCGGAGGATCGGCTCTGGATGGCGGCTGATGGGACCCTCGCGTTGGCCGAGGTGCCGGCCATGCCGGGCGCTGATGAAATTGCGGCAGCCAGAGATCTCTTCTTCGAAGATCTGCTAGTGAACTTTCCTTTCGTTGACGTGTCGGACCGCGCCCACGCCGTCGCCGCGATGATTCTCCCCTTCATCCGCCGCATGATCTCAGGCCCCACGCCTATGCACTTGATTGAGGCGCCAACGATGGGATCCGGCAAGGGGCTGCTCGCGAACCTCATTTCGATTCTCGCCACGGGCGCAGCCTGCGACAGCCGCACGTTGCCGGAAAGCGAAGATGAGATTCGCAAGATGCTCACGGCGGAGCTGATGCGGGGGCGCTCGATCATTTTGCTCGACAACGCCAACGACCGGAAGCAACTGCACTCTTCCTCGTTGGCGTCGGTGCTGACCTCGTTTCGCTGGACTGACCGTAAGCTCGGCGAGTCCGTTATGGCTTCCTTGCCCAACAATGCGCTGTGGCTGATGACGGCCAACAACCCTAACCTGCACTTGGAACTGACCCGCCGGTGCATTCGCGTTCGGATCGATCCCCGCGTGGACCGGCCATGGAAACGCACCGGGTTCAAGCACCCCGACCTGGCGGCGTGGGCCAAGGAGAATCGAGCGGAGTTGGTTCGCGCGATGCTGACGCTCATCAGCGCGTGGATGGCTGCCGGCAAACCCTCCCATTCCGTCAGGCTCGGTTCGTTCGAAACGTGGTCGGTGACGGTCGGCGGCATTCTCGACGTCGCCGGAATTCCCGGATTCCTCACGAGTCTCGATCAACTGTACGAGGCCGCGGATGTCGAAGGCCAAATGTGGCGGGAGTTCACCTCCGCCTGGTGGGAGGCCTTTCGGGACCAACCGAAGAAGGTCAGCGATCTGAATGATCTTTGCGAGGCCCAAGAATTAATGCTCCGTGCGCGGGGCGATGGCTCGGCCAGGTCGCAGCAGACCCGGCTTGGGAGCGCGTTGTCGTCGCAGCGGGACCGCGTTTTCGACGGGAGGCAGATCGTGAAGATCAATCCGCCCACTGCGCACAAGGGAACGACCACCTATCGCCTCGCGCCGGAAGTGGAGGTACCACTGAACACTGGGGGACCTTGGGGACCTCAGGGGGACCTCGCTTTAGAAGGTCCCCAAACGCTAACCCCATTTGCATCAATTGGTTCTGGCGATGTTGGGGACCTTGGGGACCTTTGGAGTAGTTCTTACGCGCAAGAAAAGGGAATTGCACACGCGGACACAGCGCAGGAAAAAACGCGCGATACGTATATAAAAGGTAATGGCCACCAGGTCCCCAAGGTCCCCGAGGTCCCCAATTCCGATGTAAGCAACAGCAACGACACTTCCGATTTGGGGACCTTCGGCGGTGAGGTCCCCAAGGAAAACGGCAAGGTCCCCACGGGGATGCGCGTGGATCTGGCGGACCTGCCACCGAGGCCCTCGCGATGACGGGCCCCTCATGTCTGTATGTTTCCACGGCTCTCGGCACTTGGTGTCCGGAACACCCCGAGATGTTCGCCCGCGATTGCCAAATCGACGCCACGTGCTACCGGAGGCTCGATCCGGAATACTTCGCGTGGCTGCGATCCAGGATGGCCCTGGCAAATGCGGCGGCTGTCGGCGGAAGAATCCCGGTCGCGGCGTTCGATGATGCACGCGCCAAATTCAACGCTATTCAGGAATGGGCCATCGAGCATCTTGGCGAGCCCGTGTTGCTCGAAGCGATCCGGCGCTTGCGTCCCGATACGTACGCACCTCCGGTCGCCGAGCCGCTGTCGCAGGCGACGTCCTCGGCGGAGGTTATACCGGAGCCTCGCCTGCCGGCCGGAGTTGATCCAGACGCCGTTGCTATGGTGGATGCCATACGTGAGCAGGCCATCTCTCTCGGCTGGAAACACGCAGACCTCTATCGCGCGCCGGAAAATCGCCGGGCGGCATGGCTTGTAGATTGCGGGCTGGTCTGCCATCTCCGCCAAGGATGGCGAATCGGCGAGGTCACGCGGCAATCGATCGAACTCATCGGCCCCGCGCCTCTCGAAGTCCGCCAGCGCTTCTACAACCCCGATGTCGAGCAGCCTTGGATTATCCGCGTAAAGAAGTGATCTGGCTGTGTACAGTTCTGCTGCGTTTTGCGTATATTTACGGTGAAGGCGCGGTTCGACAGGCAAGCGCAAAGCGCACCCTCCGAAAGATTCCCTCAAAACTTTTTGCTCCTTGCGGGCATACCCGCAATCCCACCTGGGCATTACACGAGAGCCATGCGCAAAAATATCCGAATCGAAAACCCGGTGTCCGGATGTGGATTCACATCGAAGAATCGCGCCAAACGCTTTGTGGCCCAAGGGCGCGCGGAGTGGGTGCAGGCCGGCGTTTCGATCCGATTCATCCAATTGGATCACCGGAACGCTTCTGCGCAGAAGTCCGTGGACCACACGCGCTGGTCGTATGATCGGGCGGCAAACACCGGAATGGCGCAGATCGCTGAGTTGGCTAACCTGCCCATGATCCGGCCCGCTGTACTCATGGGCATCGGCCGGCGCAAGGGCGCCACCAGACACACCTTCCTGGCGACATAGGGGATCTAATGGCACACAGGGGTCGTGCGGGTGGCAGGCACATCGCGATGGAACGCGGGCTGAGACCCGGGTGGTGCGGCTGGCCATTCCGTCGGGAGCTTCGTGAATTGGGCGCCAGATACTTCACTGGGCAGCGCAGAACTTCTCCACCAGTCATTCCATCCCGAAATGAGGCAAAGCCATGCCAGGCGTGATCACACCCGAGATCCTTGCGGAGCGCGTTTGCAGGACGCTCGACCTACCCGTCAAGGACAACGCCGAGAGCCTGACCGAGATCCTTCGGGGAGTCCTCACCGAGATGCGCGACCAGGCGAATCGGGGCGGCAAAGGCGGTCTGCCTGGAGATCGCCGAGGATGAAGCCGAGCGGTGCCGCTGCGTAGGGGCGACGGTAGCGCAGCAGACGGCGCTGAAGGTCGCGGCGCGCATTCGCAAACGGCACGTCGAGGTAGCCCGCAGCAATTCAGGGACCTGACCCTGCATCGGCGGCCGCGGCTTGAAATGTTGCGCAGTTTGCCTAGTTACAGGGATTTACGCAGGTTGTCACTTCAGGTTGTCACCCCTTCCTGGAGTCACTTGGCCAGCCGCCAGCTTGGATCTTCTTGACCTACGGCAGCGTTTGTTCCGGGATTGAGGCTGTGACAGTGGCCTGGGAGCCGCTGGGCCACCGGCCGGCATGGTTTGCCGAGATCGATCCGTTTTGCTCCGCACTGCTGGCGCACTGCTACCCGGACGTTCCCAACCTTGGCGATTTCACGACCATCGAAGAAAGCCGCGGCCCAATCGACGTTCTGGCCGGAGGAACTCCATGCCAGTCCTTCTCCCTCGCCGGAAGACGTGGAGGCCTGGAGGATGCGCGTGGCAACCTGGCCATCGAGTTTTGCCGGCTTGCTGGCCGACTGCGGCCTCGCTGATCGTCTGGGAAAACGTCCCCGGTGTTCTGTCCTCGAACGGCGGGCGGGACTTCGGCTCCATCGTCGGGGCGCTGGCGGAACTCGGGTATGGTTGCGCCTGGCGAGTGCTGGACGCTCAGTTCTTTGGAGTGCCCCAACGGCGCCGCCGCGTCTTCGTTGTCGGACATCTTGGAGACTGGCGGCGTGCCGCAGCGGTACTTCTTGAGCGCGAAGGCCTGTGCAGGCATACTCCGGCGCGCCGCCAGACGGGGGAAGGAGTTACCCACGATCTTGCGCCAAGCCTTACACGAAGTGGGCGGGGAGTCGAACGAAACGGCGATTCGCGAGGGCAGGATCCGGTAGTCGCGGTGCACCACACCACAGGCAATGGCTACTGGCACGAAGGAGCGGGCACGCTCCGGGCACGCAAGCAGGAATCGCACGAGCATCTGGTCGCTTCGACGGGCAATATCTCGCACTGTCTGAATGGGGGCGGCATGCACCGGATTGATTATGAGACGGAGACTCTGGTGACGGCGTTCTCCGCGAAGGACCACGGAGCCGACGCCGGTCCACTCGCGCCGACCCTCCGTGCGATGCCGCACGACCGCAGCCATGCGAACGCCGGCGGCCAAGTCGCTGTGTGCTTCGAGAGTCGCGTGGCGCGCAACGGCAGGGGCGGTCCATCGGAAGTTGTGCCGGCGCTCAAAGCTCAGTCCGGGGGGAGTGGCCGGGGCGATGCCGCTCCGCTGCTCGCGGTCGGCGGGCCCCTGGCGGTCAGGCGATTGACCCCGCGCGAGTGCGAGCGGTTGCAGGGGATGCCGGACGATTACACGTTAATCCCGTATCGAGGGAAGCCCGCCGCCGACGGTCCCCGGTACCGGGCGATTGGGAACTCGATGGCGGTGCCAGTGATGCGGTGGATCGGCAGTCGAATTCAGATGGTGGACAGCATTGGTGGCTGAAACTCGTGTCCCGCCCGCCATGGCGCGGCAAATCGAACTGTGGCCGGTTGAGAGGCTGGTGCCATACGCCAGGAATGCGCGGACGCATTCCGACGATCAGATTGCCCAGATTGCAGCGAGCATCGTGGAGTTCGGGTTCAACAATCCCGTCCTGGTGGACACCAACGCCGGGATCATCGCCGGCCACGGGCGCCTGTTGGCCGCACGGAAGTTGCGGCTGGATCACGTGCCCGTGGTCGTGCTCGATCACCTCAGCGAGACGCAGAAGCGCGCGTACATCCTCGCCGACAACCGGATCAGTGAGAACGCCGGGTGGGACGAAGATACGCTGGCGGCGGAACTCGGGGAACTGCAAGCCGGCGATTGGCGGCTCGATCTGTTGGGCTTCTCCGAGGAGGAACTCGCCAAGCTCCTGGCCGATACCGAACCCGCGGGAGAGGCTCCTGCCGCGGCTGAGGAGGAGATCCCCGAAGCGCCTGCGGACGCCGTCACGCGAGCCGGAGACGTCTGGTTGATCGGAAAGCACCGCCTGATTTGCGGGGACTGCCGCGATCATGGGACGCGCGCGCGCCTGTTCGACGGGCAGAAGGCGAACGTAGTGATTACCTCGCCGCCGTACGCCACCCAGCGGGAGTATGACCCTTCCAGCGGCTTCAAGCCGGTGCCGCCCGAAGAGTACGTCGAGTGGTTCCGCGCGGTGGCCAGTGGGGTCGAATCGGTTCTGGCACAGGACGGTTCCTACTTCCTGAACATCAAGGCTCACGCCGATGAAGGCGAGCGTAATCTGTACGTGATGGATCTGGTGCTGGCGCACCGGCGGCAGTGGGGATGGCGCTTCGTCGACGAATTCTGCTGGCGCAAGACCGACAACGGCGTGCCGGGCGGTTGGGGGAATCGATTCAAAAACGCATTCGAGCCCATTTACCATTTCTGCCGCCAGCCGCAGATCAAATTCCGGCCCAAGGCGGTGGGTCACGAGTCGGAGGATTGCTTCGACTACAACCCGAACAACCCGAAATCGACTTCCGGCAGCGGACTGCTGGGTACGGGCCCGCGCGGCGCAGCGGCCGATGGCGGCAAGAACCAGAGCGCCTGGCAACGCAGCCGGAGCAGCCTGTCCGATGATTCCGAAGGGCGGCACGCGGGCGTCGCGCGGCCTTCCAACGTGATCGAGGTCCGCACGGAGTCCGGTCAGGGATCGCATTCCGCTCCGTTCCCACGCCCGCTCGTCGAGTTCTTCCTGCTGGCGTTCAGCGATGCCGGCGACGTGGTGTTCGATCCGTTCATGGGGTCCGGAACCACGATGGCCGCAGCGGCGTTACTGGAACGTGTTGGCTATGGCTGCGAGATCAGCCCCGCCTACTGCGACGTGATCCTGCGCCGGATCATGAACCTGACCGGTGATACGGCGATGCTGGCGGCAACGAAAGAAATATTCGCGGCGGTCGCAGAGTCGCGCGGCGTGCCCGCTGACAGGGCTTAAACCCCTCTAGACAAGTTTGCAGCACCCAAAACAGCGGCCCGGCGATCCGGGCTGCATGACCCAAACCGCAACTCCAACCGAAAGGACTTTTCCCGTATGGCCGAAACCAATCCTAATCTCTCCCCGTGCGTCACCCACCAGCCGAGCTTGCTGGGCGGCGCCGAAAACATCAAGCTGCTCTTCGACGAAGAGCTGGACAACCGCCGCGAAACCCTGGCACGTCAGCGCGCCTGGGAAGCGGTATCGCTGGATCTGGCGCAGACCGCCAGCCGGCGCGCACAGAACGCCGCCACGATCGATCACGCCATCAACGCCGGCATCGTGTTGTCCGGCCAGGTGGGCACGACCGAGGGCCAGCAGACGGTATCGCCCGCCGGCACTGCGGCCAGCGAGACCACCAAGGGCGCCGTCGCCGCGGCCGGAGCCGGCGAAGCGGTGAGTGCCGAGGCCGTCACCGCCAACGTCGCGAACCTGTTCACGTCGCTGACGCCGGTGATCGCGAGCGCTCTGGCCGCCGCCATCTCGCAGACCATCGCGGCTCTGG
>Ga0075030_100000227_pt1 | contig 46714 bp, 35 predicted proteins | sample LitLauG_LLR_2012_FD_71393 | JGI IMG/M metagenome (GOLD analysis project Ga0075030, IMG submission 71393) | Freshwater sediment microbial communities from Pennsylvania, USA - Little Laurel Run_MetaG_LLR_2012 | ecosystem: Environmental > Aquatic > Freshwater > Creek > Sediment | place: USA... | reverse complement strand
GTCGATGGGCCGCAGCGCGCCGTACAGATCCAGCAGCAGCATCTCGTGCGGGATCGCCGACTCCACGGCGGCGCACGTTCTTTCCAGAGCGGCGGCCGATTCGTGCAGCAATTGCTCGTGGCGCAGACTCGTGATGAAGCCGCTCTCCTGCTCGAAGGCGCCTGCGGGGGCGACGGCGTTGAGGATGGCTTGGCGCAATTCGGGGATGCCGGCGCCGGTCAGGGCGGAGACAACCACACAGGCAGGAATGCCTGTGTCACCCAGATCGCTCTTGTTGCCGACGATGAGGTGGCGCGTCGCGCCGGCGCGAGCGATCAGACGCTCATCCTCGGCCGTACGCGGCTGGGAAGCGTCTACCACCACCAGCGTCAGGTCGGCGTCGGCCATGGCCCGGTACGTGCGCTCGATGCCGAGCGATTCCACCAGTTCCGTGGGTTCGCGTACGCCCGCGGTGTCGTACAGTTTCACCGGGATGCCGCCGATTGCCGCCGTCTCCGAAACCAGATCGCGGGTGGTGCCGGGGATGTCGGTGACGATGGCGCGGTCCTGTTCCAACAGGCGGTTGAAGAGGCTGCTTTTGCCCACGTTGGGCCGGCCGACGATCGCCAGCGTCAGGCCCTGGCGCACCAGGCCGCCGTATTGAAAACTCGCGGCCAGGCTGCGCACACCGGTCAGAATCGGCGCGAGACGGCGCCGGATCTCCGCTGGCGGCGCCACGCTGATATCGTCCTCGGCGAAATCGATGCCGGCTTCCAGCAGCGCGATCAGCTCCAGAAGTTGCTCCTTCACGGGCGCGATGCGGCGCGAAACCGAACCCGCAACCTGCTGCGCGGCGATGCGGGCCTGGTAGAGCGTGGTGGCTTCGATCAGGTCGCGCACGGCTTCGGCCTGCGGCAGATCGATCCGGCCGTTGAGGTAGGCGCGCAGCGTAAATTCGCCGGGTTCCGCGAGACGGGCGCCGGCTTCCAGCGCGCGCTCCACCGCATGCCGCAGAACCACCGGCGACCCGTGGCAGGATAACTCCGCTACATCCTCGGCCGTATAGGATCGCGGTGCTTCGAAGAGCGTCACCACCACCTGGTCGATCACGTGCCCGTGGCGATCCAGCAGGTCTGCGATCTGGGCCTGCCACGGCCGCCACTCGACCGGGGACAGGAGTGCGGTGGCGATGGTTCTGGCTGCCGGCCCTGACAGGCGCACCACACCCAACCCGCCGCGCCCCGGTGGAGTCGAGATGGCCACGATGGTGTCGTGCAGGTTCAACTATCGCCGTCTACCGCCGCGCGGAGGGCCATCGCCGCGCCGAGGAGGACCGCCGTCGCGCCGCGGTGGACCACCGGCGCCCCGGCGCGGTTCGGGCACATACGGCGGGTCCGGCAAACTCGGCATGCCGGCCGGGTAGACCACTACATGCCGGCCCGGACCCATGCCCGCGCTTTCGCTGCGCAGCGTAGTTTCGTTGCGCAAGGCCAGGTGGATCACGCGCCGTTCGCGGCTGTTCATGGGGTTGAAGCGAAACGGAACCCCGGTTCGCTTCACCTTGTCCCCGGCCGTCTGCGCGCTGACCCGCAGTTCCTCGATGCGCAGAAGACGATAATCGTTGGCGTCGAAGGAAATGCGCGAATGGTCCTCGGAAGGCATGTGCAGCACTTCCATGGTGACGTGCTCCAGTGCCAGCAGCATTTCGGCGCGGTTGGCCAGCAGCAGGTCGACATCGGGGCCGGTAAACTTGACCATGATGTCCGGGGTCTCGAAATCGCCGTCGGAAGCTTCGCTGTCCAGAATCTCGTACTTCAACTTGAAGGCGCCGTTTTGGAGCGTCTGCTGCAAAAACGTGTCAATTCGGGGACCGGCCGAAGCCGCGGTGTACTTTCGCTGAGTCACAGGTTATTTCCTGCCCGTCTTTTTTGGGGGAGCCACGGATCTGGCGGCTGCCTGGGCCACCTCGGTGTGGTTAAAAAAATACTGCTGTCCCATGCTCACCAGGTTGCTGGTCAAGTAGTATAACACCAGCCCGCTGGGGAAATTGTAGAACATGATGCCGAAAATCAGCGGCATGAACATCATCATCTTCTGCTGGTTGGGATCCCCGCCCGCCTGGGGGGTCATCTTCTGCATGATGAACTGGCTGGCGATCATGGTGATGGGAAGAATTTTGATGGGGAGGGTCTCGGGCTGGGAGAGGTCGTGCACCCATAGCCATCCGGCGCCGCGCATCTCCACGGAAACCGTGAACACCTTGTAGAACGCGATGAAGAACGGAATCTGCAGCGCCATGGGAACGCAGCCTCCCATGGGGTTGACGCCGTGCTTCTTGTAGAGGTCCATGACCTCCTGGTTCTGCTCGGCCTTCTTCGGGTCGCGCAGGCCCACGTTCTTGTACCGGGCGTTGATCTCATCGATCTGCGGCTTCAGCGCCTGCATCTTCCGCATCGACTTCATGTTGGTCAGCTTCAGCGGGAAGAGGGCGAAGTTGATGAATACCGTGACCAGCACGATCGCCCAGCCGAAGTTGTGCACGGCATTGTCGTTCAGCCAGTTGACCGCCAGGAACAGTGGTTTGGCCAGGAGGCTCAACCAGCCGAAATCCACCACCTGTTCGAGCTTTGGATTGATGCGACGCAGCAGGTCGACGTCCTTGGGGCCAACGAACATCTCGAACCGGTTCGACCCGCCGTCCGAAATAGCCACACCCGCATAGGGCTGGGACTTTTCGTCGATCGGCGTGCGCACGGTATCCCCGAAGGTGGTCGCCTCCAGCCGAACATTATTTCCAGGCAGGAGCACGGCGGCGAAGTAGGTGTCGGCCAGACCGGCAAAAGAGAAGTCCCCGGATGCCGTGGTGGGACCGTTCTTGGCGGCTTTGGCGGCAACGGTCTCCACCAGCTTGTTCGCGGCCACATCGAAGTACAGGGTTCGCTGGCTGGAGGCTGCGCCAGGCAGAGTCAGATCGCCGAATCCGCCGCGCCACTGGAGCATGCTGGGGATCACCTTGCCATCGACCGCCACTTCGCAGGATATGTTCGAAAGGTAACTGCTCTTCTGGAACCGGAAGACCTTGGTCACGGTGGTGTGGCCATCGGAGAACTTATAGGTTACGCCCAAGCCATCCGGATCGGGCGTCTGCGTGTACGAGGACGAATCGACGTCGCTCGTCGGCTTCTGGCGCGGGAACTCGAGCGAGAAGGGGCGGTGTACTGCCAATGGGTTTGTGATGTCGAGCGGCTTTTCGTCGTTCCCGTGGTACTTCTTGAGGATCCAGTTTTGGACGACCGCGCCGCGGTTGGTGAATTCGATGCGGTAGAGGTCTGTGTTCAGAACGAAGACCGGCAGGGACTGCTGGGGTGTAGCGGGCGAGGTGGGAGCCGAAGACACGGCGGCGGTTTTCGCCGGTTCGGCCGCGGCCGGAACGGTGGACGGCGCGGGGGAGGGCGGCGCCGGTTGGTCAGCCGCGGGTGCGGTCTGCGTGGAAGCGGCTTTCTTGGTGCCGGGAGGAGGCTCGGCCGGTTTGTACAACGCTTGCCAAACGAACATCACCGCGCCCATCAGGATGAAGGCCAGCAGCAGCCGCATCTCCATCGACATTTCTTGCTTGGACGGCTGCGCCTGATTCTTGCTGCCGCCATTTACCGGTTCTGCCATGCTTGAAAGATTCCGTTCATGCCAAACTGGTGCTACCGGACAGGGTCGAAGCCGCCGGCGTGAAACGGATGGCACCGCGCCAGCCGGCGCAATCCCATCCAGATCCCCTTTGCCGCTCCATAATGCTCGACCGCGTCGCGCATATATTCCGAGCAGGTCGGATAGAATCGGCAGGCCGAGGGCAAGCAAGGGGAAAGAAACATTTTGTACAGGCGGAGCGCCCGCATTACGAGCCACTGCAGCGGAGAAAGAGGCGCTGGACTTCCCGGTGCAACTCCGCCACCGGAGCATCGTACGCCTTGCGCCGAGGATTGATGACGATGGACCACTGTGGGCTCAACCGATCGAGATGAAGACGCACGGCCTCGCGAACGCGGCGCCGGATGCGGTTGCGGACCACGGCTTTGCCGAGGGCACGGGGCGTGGTGAAGCCAATGTGGGGCCCGTTCGCTTCCGGCTCGCAGACGCAGAAAGCCGCGAAAAGGGAGCCCGAGAAGCGGGTGCCCTCATCGTAAACTCTTCGGAAATCTTTCGGTCGCAGCAGACGGACACGTTTCGGAAATCCAGGGATGGAGCACTACCCTTCGGAGCTGACCGTGAGTTTTTTGCGGCCGCGCGCACGCCTGCGGGCAAGAACGGCCCGGCCGTTCTTGGTTTCCATTCGGGACCGGAACCCGTGCGTTTTGGCGCGGTGACGGTTGTTCGGTTGAAAAGTACGTTTCGGCATCTTAGTTCAAGCATTTAGTATACCAGCAAAACATCTCTGCTATACTGCCGCACATGCCAAACATCGACAAACACGCTCCCGGCTCCTTCTCCTGGATCGAACTGGCTACCACCGACCAAACCGCCGCGAAAGCCTTCTACGCAGGCCTCTTCGGGTGGGAACCAGCCGATTTCCCGATGGGGCCCGATCAGTTTTACACCATGTTCCGCCTCGGGGGCCGCGACGCTGCCGCCGGCTTCACCATTCACGGGCCAATGAAAGCGCAGGGCGTTCCGCCGCACTGGGGCCTCTACATCGCCACCGACAGCGCCGATGGCACGGCCGCGAAAGTCCAGGCTGCCGGCGGTAAGGTGCTGGCCGGCCCATTCGATGTTTCCGACTATGGCCGGATGGCCGTATTCCAGGACCCCACCGGCGCCACCTTCTCCGTCTGGCAGGCCGGGAAAAACACCGGCACCGGCATCACCGGTGTACCGGGCACGTTATGCTGGGCCGACCTCAACACCCGCGACCAGGCCGGCGCGACGGCGTTCTATCGCGCGGTATTCGGCTGGGAAGCGACACCTGGCCAGGATGCATCCGGCTATCTGCACATCGAGAACGGCGGACAGCCGATCGGCGGAATTCCGGCGGCTCACCAGACCAATCCGAACGCGCCGCCGCACTGGATGCTGTACTTCCTGGTGGCCGATTGCGATGCCTCCACCGCCAAAGCCAAAGAACTGGGCGCGGCCGTTTTCATGGAACCCTTCACCATGGAAGGTGTCGGCCGGATGGCCGTAGTCGCCGACCCGCAAGGCGCCGCCTTCTCGCTTTTCGAGCCTAAGCCGCGGTAACACGGCCATTCCTGCCTGTGTTCCTGGCTTTCCCGCGGCTGGCGGGCGATTTGATTTCGGCGGGGAAATAAACGAGAATCGGAGAAAGTGAACTCAGAGAGAGAAGAGAGAAGCGCAGTCTGCTCCTGGGTTGTCTCGCTTCTCCTGGCTGTTGCGTTAGCGCCTTACAGTGCTGCCCAGACACATTCCCTCACCGATCAATACTGCGTGGTTTGCCACAACCGGAAAACCTTGACTGCGGGAGTCTCCCTGGAAGGAATCGACCTGGAAGATGCCGGCGGCAACGCCAGCCTCCTGGAACGGGTGCTGCGCAAGTTTCGCAGCGGCGAGATGCCTCCGGCCGGGATGCCGCGTCCGACGGCGGCCGTTTCCGATGCGTTTGTCCGATCTTTGGAAAGCGTTCTCGATCGGGCCGCGGCCGCCAATCCCAATCCCGGCCGGCCGGCAGTTCACCGGCTCAACCGGGCCGAGTACAGCAACGCCATTCGCGATGTGCTGGCACTGGACATTCAGCCCGGATCGTCGCTCCCGGTGGACGATTCAGGCTACGGTTTCGACAACATCGGCGATGTGCTCTCGATGTCCCCGGCGCTGCTCGAAAGGTACATGTCGGTGGCTCGTCTGATCAGCCGCCTGGCTGTGGGTAACCTCGGCGTGAAACCGTCGGTGGAAGAGTTCCAGGCCCGGCGGGATGCTCCCGGCGCGGGCGGGCGTGAGCGCAACGAACGGGTCAGCGACGATTTGCCGTTCGATTCGCGCGGAGGGTTCTCGTTCCGTTACTACTTCCCCGTGGATGCCGAATACGTCATCCGGGTCAAACTCAACCAGGGCGGCGGTGGCGAGAACAAGCCTCTGGAAGTTCGCCAGGCCGTCGCTGCAGGACTGCGGACCATCGGGGTGACGTTCCTGCGGGAATCCGCCAAACCCGAAGTGGCTCAGCCCGGAGGTCGCGGCGGCGGCGGCACCCCAGGCCCGCAGGCAGGCCGAGCGGAGCCGCTCCTGGCCGAGTTGGACTTGCGGTTGGATGGCGCCAGGCTGAAGCGCTTTGAAGTCCCGGAACGTTCCAATCCGCCGCAAGTGAGCGGCGCCAGCATCGCCGGTCCTTATCATGTCACCGGCCCCGGCGACACGCCCAGCCGGGCCAGAATTTTTGTCTGCCGCCCGGCGAGCAGCGGGGAAGAGGAAGCCTGCGCCCGCACGATCCTGACGACCCTGGGCCGCCGCGCATTTCGCAGGCCGGTAACCGAAACCGACCTCAAGCCGCTGCTGGCCTTTTACCGCAGCGGACGCGCCGAAAGGGACTTCGATTTCGGCATCGAGAAAGCCCTTCGCGCGATGCTGGTTTCCCCGGACTTCCTCTTCCGCGTGGAGCAGGACCCGGGCGGCGCTCGGCCAGGCTCCGTCTACCGGATCAGCGATTGGGAACTGGCCTCGCGGCTCGCCTTCTTCCTGTGGAGCAGCGTCCCCGACGACCAACTGCTGGACCTCGCGGAACAGGGCAGGCTCAAGGATCCGGCGGTTCTGGAGCAGCAGATGCGCCGCCTGCTGGACGACCCGCGCTCGGAGTCGCTGGTGTCGAACTTCGCCGGGCAGTGGCTCTACACCCGCGGTCTCGAACAGCAGAAGCCGGACCCCGACGCGTTTCCCGAGTTCGATGAGAGCCTGCGCCAATCGTTCCAGCGCGAGACCGAGCTATTCTTCCAGAACATCCTGCGCGAGGACCGCAGCCTGATGGAGTTGCTGGATGCGAACTACACGTTTCTCAACCAGCGCCTGGCCGAACATTACGGAATTCCGAATATCTACGGAGCGCAGTTCCGCAAGGTGACCCTCGCCGACACCAACCGTGGCGGCCTGTTGGGGCAAGGCAGTCTCCTCACGGTGACCTCCTATCCGAACCGGACTTCCGTGGTGCAGCGCGGCAAGTGGATCCTGGACAACCTGCTTGGCTCGCCGCCTCCGCCTCCGCCGCCGGTTCCCGAACTGGTGACACACGCGCAGGACGGAAGGAAGCTCACTATGCGCGAGGCCATGGAACAACACCGCTCCAATGCGATCTGCTCCTCCTGCCACGCGCGCATGGACCCGATCGGGTTTGCGCTCGAGAACTTCGATGGCGTAGGTAAATGGCGGGATCGCGATGAAGGCTCCCCGATCGACGCCTCCGGCAAGCTGCCGGGAGGCGCGAAGTTTGAAGGGCCGTTGGGCCTGAAGAAACTTCTAGAGGCCAATTACGCCGATCAATTCTATACCACCGTAACCGAAAAGCTGCTCACCTACGCCTTGGGCCGCGGCCTGGAGTATTACGATAAGCCCGCGGTGCGTTCCATCATGCGGGAGGCAGCCCGCGACAATTACCGCATGTCGGCCCTGATCGCCGCCATCGTAAAAAGTACACCCTTTCAGATGAGGAGGACTCCAGAACCATGATCATCACCAGGAAATCTCTGCCTCGCCGCGCGTTCCTGCGCGGTCTTGGCACAACTTTGGCGCTGCCTCTACTGGATTCCATGATTCCCGCGTTAGCCGTGGCGGGCACGAAGAAACCCGTGGTGCGCCTGGGATTTGTCTTTCATCCGGTCGGCATGATCCTGAAGAACTGGATTCCGCAAACGGAGGGGACCGCGTTTGAAATCACGCCCACCATGAAGGCGCTGGAGCCTTTTCGCGAACAGATGGTGGTGTTGACCGGCCTGGCTCAGGTCAACGGCCGCGCCTTGGGTGATGGCGCGGGCGACCATGCGCGCGAGGGCGCTACCTGGCTCACCGGCGTCCACCCCAAGAAGACCGAGGGAGTAGGCATCCACGCGGGAATCTCGGCCGACCAACTGGCCGCCAGGGAACTGGGCAAGAGCACGCAACTGGCTTCGCTCGAACTCGGGCTGGAGAGTCCCTCGCTGGCGGGCGGGTGCGATTCCGGGTATAGCTGCGCCTACACGAATACCGTCTCCTGGCGCGGCCCCACCACGCCGCTGCCCGTGGAAGTGAATCCGCGCACGCTGTTTGAGCGGCTCTTTGGCGACGGCGAGAGCACCGAGCCAGCGGCCCGCCGGGCCCTGCTGAAGGAGCAGCGCAGCATTCTCGACTATGTTTCGGGCAGCATCGACCGCCTGGAAACCAAGATCGGGCCCAGCGACCGGCTGAAGCTCAGCGAGTATCTGGAAGCGATTCGCGACATCGAACGGCGCATCCAGAAAGCCGAACAGCAGAGCGCCGAGATCCAGATTCCGGCGATGGAGCGGCCCGCCGCGGTGCCGGAAGCTTTCGAAGATCACGCCAGGCTGATGATGGACCTGCAGGTGATCGCGTGGCAGACAGACATGACGCGGGTGATCTCGTTCATGCTGGGGCGCGCCGGCAGCAACCGTCCCTACCGGCAGATCGGAGTCACCGACGGGCATCACTCCATCACGCATCACCAGAACGATCCGGTGAAGATCGCCAACGTCGCCAAGATCGATGCTTACCTGGTGCAGACCTTTGCTTACTTCCTGGAGAAGCTGAAATCGACGCCGGACGGCGACGGCAATCTGCTGGATCACAGTTTGATCCTCTACGGCACCGGTCTTGGCGATGCGAACGTACACACGCACCACGAGCTGCCCACCGCCGTGCTAGGCGGAGGAGCGGGCAAGCTGAAGGGCGGCCGGCACCTCAATTACCCGAAGGACACACCGCTCAACAACCTGCTGATGAGCCTGCTGGATATGGCCGGGGTGCGGACCGAGAAGTTCGGCGACGCTACGGGTGAACTCCAATATCTCACCGGCGTATAAACGGAGCCGCCATGCGATTCGGAGCGTGCGCGCGGTACGGCTTGGCGTGGGTCCTGGCCGCGGCCGCCTATGCGGCTAACGCCGATCTTCGCCTTGCCGAAGCCATCAAGCGGCGGGACCACAAGGCGGTAACTGCGTTGCTCGCGCAACATGCCGATGTGAACGCGGCGCAGCCGGATGGCGCGACGGCGCTCTCCTGGGCTCTCTACCTCGACGACCGGGAGTCGGCCGACCTGCTGCTGGCCGCGGGCGCCAACGTAAAGACCGCGGATGAGTACGGCGAGACGCCGCTCACGCTGGCCGCGGCCAACGGCAATGCCGCCATGGTGGAGAAGTTGCTCAAAGCCGGAGCGAACTCGAGCGGCGCGCGCTGGGACGGCGAGACTGCGTTGATGATCGCCGCCAACGCGGGCAGCGTCGAAGTGGTGAAGCTCCTGATCGCTCAAGGCGCGGACGTGAACATCGCGGAATCGCGCAAAGGCCAAACGGCCCTGATGTGGGCAGCGGCGGAGGGGCACGCGGACGTAGTGCGGGTCCTGATCGAGCACAAGGCAGAGATCAACGCGGCATCGAAGAGCGGTTTCACGGCCCTGGTATTCGCTGCCATCAGGAACGATCCGAAATCGGTCGAGGAGTTGCTCGCCGCGGGCGCCGACCCGAATTTCGCGCTGCCCGATGGGACGCAAGTGTTGCTCGTGGCGGCAGCCTATAAGAGCGGATTGGCGGCAGCGGCGCTGGTGGATGGCGGGGCCAATCCCAATGTGGCGGACCGCGGGGGAAATACGCCCCTGCACACCGCCGCGCAGTCGGGCGACATCGAACTCGTGAAGAAACTGCTGGCGAAAGGCGCCGATCCAAACGCGCGCACGGCGAAGACCGGAGGCGGTGGCCGGGGCGGCGGCGGTTTCCGTTTTGTGGCGGGCGAACAGACGCCGCTGATGGTGGCCGCCAAGGCGAACCAGCCGGACGTCGTCCGCGCACTCGTTGCCGGCGGCGCCGATCCCAAACAGAAAGCCCAGGACGGCAGCACGCTGTTGATGGCTGCGGTGGGGAGCGGCCACGTCGAGATCGTAAAATTGGTCTACGAGTTGGACCCGGACGTCAAGGCGGTCACAACCAACGGCAGCACCGTCATGCACGTTTCGGTACTCGGCACCATGGCCAACTCGACGCAGCCGGAAATCTGCAAGGTGATCCAGTTTCTCGCGGACAAAGGCGCGCCGCTCGATGAAAAGGACGGCCGCGACCGAACGCCGATCAACATTGCCGACGGCCTGCCGATTGACAAAGCCGTCGATCTGCTCACTGAGCTGATCGTGAAGAGCGGGGCTACACCCAAGAATCCTTCCAAGCGGTAACCGCGGCGATCGATTTACTGAATCCTGCCCGCCGAGTTTTCCAGAACGACACGGGAGAGGACAGCCGTATCGGACTGGTCCGGCAAGTGCGAGCAGAAGCCGATTCCGACATAAAAAGGTTCGTCGAAGTGCAGGTTGACCGGCGGGCCAAACTGGTGCATGGGTTCGCCTTCCAGGCTGATGAAGATCGCAAGCAAATCGCCGTGCTTTTCGATTCCGATGCGCCGAGCCCCCACATTTGCCAGGGTGCCCCCGAAGCGAAACTGCATATCCTTGATGTTCGAGCCTCTCTCCGTACGCTGCGCCAGGTGGATCATGCCCGAGCCGTGCTGCCCGGCCATGGCCTCTTTGGAATCGTCATCGAGATTCTGGCGAATCACCAGGACCGCCTTGCGGTCGCCGTAGCCCTTGGGGTTCGGGAACGTGACGCCGGCCGCCAGCGACACGTTCCCGGACATTCTCTTCCAGAGATATCGGAACTCGTCGCGCGAGTACCAGATGTTGTAGCCGGCGGAGTTGATGGTGTACTGGTTCGTGCCGGCGTCGTAACTGGCGCTGCCAGCCACCAGCGCCCTGCCGATGTCGGATTGGCCCTCAAATACGCCGATCGGCGTGTCGAAATTCTGGCTCGGCCGGTGAAAGTCCGCCGGTGGCGGCACCTGTTTGTGGGTGGCTGATCCCGGCAGCGCCCAATCCGGCACGGCCGCCGCAGGTGCTGCCGGTGCTCCGGGCGCTTGCGCGGGCAGCCGATGCGATGCGGCCGACAGCATCAGGACGAGCAGCCAGGCCCGCCCCATGCGCTGAATCGGGAATCGAACCGTAGAGCCTTCCATAACGATGAACTTTAGCAAATAGCGGGCAAACTCGCGCGCCGGCCTGAGCCAGTCTGCACCACTCTCTCCGTTCATTCAAAATGAGTAGAATGTTGGGGCGAGGGTTTCGATGAAGCGAGCTGGCAGGGCCTGGTGGTTGACGATTTTGGTGACGTTCGGCGTCGGTTCCGCTGCAGGCCAGACGCGGACAGCGCAGGGGCCGTATACGGCAGCGCAGGCCGATGCGGGGCGCGCGGTGTATCTGTCGCACTGCGCGAGCTGCCATCTGCCGGATCTCGGGGGACGCAACGAAGCGGCGGAACTGGCTGGGTCGAACTTCATTCAGGCGTGGGGCGCCCGCACCACGAGCGAACTGCTCACTTTCATTCGAACGACGATGCCGCCTGGGGATCGCGGGAATCTGGGCGACGAGAACTATGTCAACCTGGTCGCGTTCCTTCTCTCGGCCAATGGCGCGCATGCGGGCAACCAACCGCTCACCGCGGGGGCGCGTGTGGCGATCGGTTCGGTCGCCAGCGGGGAGATGCCTGCGGATCTTCGAAAAACACTCGAGGGCACCACGGCGGATGCGCCGGGGGCGCAGGCCGCCTCCCGGCCGGCGGGCCTAGTGGTGGCGGGTCAAGTCAAAAACTACGTGCCGGTCACCGATGAGATGCTGCGCCATCCGGATCCCGGCGACTGGCTCATGATCCGGCGCAACTATCAAGCCCACAGCTACAGCCCGCTGGACTCGATCACGACCGCGAACGTCAAGGATTTGCGCCTGGAATGGGTGTGGGCCATGAACGACGGCGGGGCCAACGAGCCCACGCCGATCGTGCACAACGGCATCATTTATCTTGCGAACACCAGCAACACGGTGCAGGCCCTCGATGGCCGGACCGGCGATCTGATCTGGGAGAACCGCATCGGTCCCAACGCTACGCGCGCCTACGGCGCCACGCGCAGTCTGGCCATCTATCAGGACAAAGTGTTCATCGCGACGACGGATGCCCGGCTTTACGCCCTCGATGCGGTCAGCGGCAAGATCGTCTGGCAAACCGCCATAGCCGACCCGAAGAAAGGCTACAGCAACACGAGTGGGCCGCTCGTCATCCACGGGAAGGTCGTGCAAGGTCTGATGGGATGCGGGCAGTTCCGGCCCGAGGGCTGCTTCATCAGCGCCTACGATGCTGCCAGCGGCACACAGCTCTGGAAGTTTCAGACCGTGGCGCGCGAGGGCCAGTTGGGAGCCGACACTTGGGGCTCGCTTCCCAGCCTGATGCGCGCCGGCGGCGAGACGTGGATCACGGGCAGTTACGACGCCGACCTCAACGAAACGTACTGGGGCATCGCGCAGGCCAAGCCGTGGATGCGGGCCAGCCGCGGGGCCAAGCCCGGCGACAAGGCGCTGTTCACCAGCTCGACCGTTGCCCTGAATCCGGACGATGGCAAGCTCGCCTGGTACTTTCAGCATGTGCCGGGCGAATCGTTCGATCTGGACGAAGTGTTCGAACGCGTGCTGGTGGATAGCGGCGGTCAGAAGCTGATGTTTTCCGTTGGCAAGGCCGGTGTGCTGTGGAAGCTGGACCGCGCGACCCACCAGTTCCTAGGGTTTAAGGAAACCGTCTTGCAGAACGTCTTCTCGCAGATCGATGCGAAGACCGGCGAGCCGACTTATCGCAGCGACATCCTCGAGCAGGAGATCGGGAAGTGGATTCCGGTGTGTCCGAGCACCGAAGGCGGACACAACTGGCAGGCGATGAGCTACCATCCGGGGACCGGTCAGCTCATCATTCCTCTCAGCCGGAGCTGCATGGAGATGATGGGACGGGCCGTCGACTTCAAGGAAGGTTCGGGCGGATCTGCGGGAGTGCGCCGCTACTACGAAATGCCGGGCGTCAACGGCAAGATCGGGAAGCTGGCGGCGTATGACGTGAAGACACTGAAGGAGAACTGGTCGATCGAGCAACGCGCGCCCTTCCTGACGGCGGTGCTGTCCACGGCGGGCGGCCTGGCATTTGTCGGAGACCTCGACCGTTACTTCAGGGCCGTCGACGTGGCGACCGGCGCGGTGCTCTGGAAATGCCGGCTGGGAACTTCGGTGCAGGGCTTTCCGGTATCGTTCGCGATCGGCGGCAAGCAGTACATCGCGGTCACGACGGGCCTCGGCGGCGGCAGCCCGCGCAACGTTCCGTTCGCGATCGCACCGGATATCCACCATCCGGGGAACGGCAACGCGTTGTACGTGTTCTCGCTCCCGGATCGGTAGGACCGCCTTACGGCAGGGTCTCCCGCAGATGCAGCGTCCGCAGGAGCCGCCGGAGCGAATTGGGGTGAATGTGCAGCCGCTCCGCCGCCAGGTTGTGGTCTCCGCCGCTCTGCTGCCACGCCGCCAGAATCAACTGCCGTTTGCTCTCGGTCACCGAAGGTTGCAGCGCCCCGGGCGTCTGCGGAATCGCCGCCTCCTCCAGCACCGTTTCCGGCAGGTCTTCGGGCAGCAGGGTTTCCGATTCACCCAGGACCACCGCCCGCTCAATGGCGTTCTCCAGTTCGCGCACATTGCCGGGCCAGGAATAACTCATCAGGTATCGTTCTGCCTCTGGCGAAATCGCCGCGACCCGCCGGTGGCAGCGCGCCCCGGCGCGTTCCAGGAAATGGCGGGCCAACGCCGGTATGTCGGCGGCGCGGTCGCGCAGCGGCGGAACCCGCAGCGCCACCACGTTCAATCGATGATACAGGTCTTCCCGAAATATCCCTTGGCGGGCCGCAGCCGCGAGGTCGCGGTTGGTGGCCGCGATCAGGCGAACGTCCAGTTTGTGGGTGATCGTTCCCCCTACCCGCTCGAATTCCCTTTGCTGCAACACGCGCAGCAGCTTGGCTTGCAGCGGCGGCGCGAGCTCCCCGATTTCGTCCAGGAAGACCGTGCCGCCTTCCCCCAATTCCAGCTTGCCTTTCTTCTGCGCCACGGCGCCGGTGAACGCGCCTTTCTCGTGTCCGAACAACTCGCTCTCCAGCAGCGTTTCGGTGAGCGCGGCGCAATTGATGGCGATGAAGGGTTTCGCCGCCCGCGGGCTCTGCCGTTGCAACGCCCGCGCTACCAGCTCCTTGCCGGTCCCGCTTTCTCCCAGGATCAGCACCGAGGTATCTAGCGGCGCCACCCGCGCGATCATCTGCCGGAGCTTGCCCATAGCCGGGCTCTGCCCCACCACGCCCGATTCGTCGGCGCCCAACCGCTCGAGCAGTTGCGCGTTCTCCACCTGGAGCTGCTCCACTTGACGCGCCGTTTCCAGGGCTGCCACCGCCAGCGTGGCGATGGCGCACAGGGTATCGCGGTGCTCGCCCAGGTTGGCTTCCTCCCCCGCTGGGAACCGGGCCACCATCGCGCCCGCCACCGCGCCCCGGCTTGACAGCGCTACCGCCAGCGTCCGCGTCTCCGCCTCAATCGCCACGCCCTCGGCGAAGACCCGCGCCGCCAGTTCTCCGAGACCGGCTTCGGCACCCTGCTCCCGCGCCGCCGTGCGGACCTCCTCGGGCGCGCTTCCCAGCATCACGCCGCCCCCGCTCACCGGCACGATGTCCGCGATCAGCCGCATCAGTTGCTCCGCCAGCGTGGCGCGATGCCGCGGACTCTGCGCCACGGCCAGCGCGCGGAACAGGAACATCAGGCCACAGGCCCGCAGCAGCGTGTGGTTCTGCGAATCCCCGGAGGCCACCGGCGTGTCCTCACGATAGACCAGCACGGTCTCGCCGATGCTCACCTGGTCCCCGGGCTCGAGCCAATGCTCGCTCGACCGCATCCCGTTGACGTAAGTTCCGGTTCCGCTGCGACGGTCGGCGATCTGGTACCGTCCCTCGCGGCGGCGCACCACGCAGTGCTCCCATGCCGCCTGGTGGTCGGTCAGGCGGATGTCGGCCGACGCCGCCCTGCCAATCTGCACTTCGTCCGCGCCCAGCGCATACCGCGCACCCAGCAGCGGGCCCTCCACGACAATGAATTCCGCTTCCATGCCTGGAAGGTCAGTGTATCAGCAGCGCCGGCTGCCGTGAACCGTTCGGTTCATGGGCGCGAACCGCGCGGTTCATCCCGCCGTGCCTGGCGGACGGCCTTACATGAATTTTCAATACCTTACAAACCCGGATGGCTTTGGCGCATCACCTGCAACTCTTCCTGGCGCATCGGGGACGCGGACAAGCGGCCCACTAAGGAGGGTGCAAACATGACGAACCTGACGACGAAACTGATGATCGCGGCAGCCGCCTTCGTGGCCGTTGCCGGAGTGGCTTCGGCCGAATCCATGGAGGCAAAGATCCCCTTCGCGTTCCGCGCCAGCGGCAAGGTGCTCGCGCCGGGAACCTACCGGGTCCGTGTGGACCGTGGAACCTCGGGGGTCCCGGTAATCTTTATTGGTAGTCGGGAACCGGGGCAGCAGGCGCTCGCCGTACCGTTCGCCAGTGGGTCCGCCAAGAAGGACTGGACCTCCGCCGGCACTGCCCTGCTTTCGTTCGAATGCGGCGTTGGCCGCTGCGCGCTCAACCAGGTGTGGATGGGCGACGGAGGCTCGCCAGTCTATAAGCTCCACGTTCCCAGTCTCGGAAAGGATGAGCCTCGCCACGTGACTGAGATCGTGATGCATTCCGTTAAGGCCGATTGACACCGCCCGTGCCGGCGTCCCGGCAACCAGAGGGGGGACCGTCACCTCGTCCCGCAGCTTGGGAAACGAGGTCGCGGTCCCCCTTTTTTTTCCCCCTCGACCCGGCATCGGCCCGTCCGCCCGCTCGCTGAAGGCCGCTACACTGAGTCAGGCAGGTAGCAATTCATGGAGATCCATCGTCGCGATTTTATCGTCCTGCCGGCCGCCGCCATGGCCGCCGGTACACTGTGGAGCGCCGCTCCGGAGATCCCGTGGCAACGCCGCATCCGGCGAGTCGGCCAGGTGAACATGACCGAGCACGACCCCGTCTCGATGGACGTCGAGCAATGGGCGGACTACTGGGCCAGCCTGAAGGTGGATGCCGTGCTGGTCAGCGTCACTGGCATCCTGGCCTTCTACCAGACCAAGGTGCCCTTCCATCGCAAGGGCCAGTACCTGGGCGATCGGGATTTCTTCGGCGATTGCTGCGCCGCCGCCGAGAAGCGGGGCCTGCACGTGATCGCGCGCATGAGTCCGGACCTGAACTGGGAAGACGCCGTCAAGGCCCACCCGGAGTGGTTCCAGCGCGACGCGGAGGGCAAAGTGGTGGTGCATACCGAGGACGACCGCCTCTTCCGAACCTGCATGTTCAGCTCCTACATGACGGACTACATCCCGGCCATCATGCGGGAAGTGAACTCGCTCTACAACGTGGATGGCATCTTCACCAACGCGTGGCCGCCGCTCGGGCGCATGCCGGTGTGTGCCTGCGAGCAGTGCCGGCGCCTTCCCCGATCGGGAACGCCGGACTACTGGGACGAGTTCAACGATCGCACCCTCTATCTCTGGAAACTCTACGATTCGATCGCCAAGGAGAAGCGAAAGGAAAATTTCTACTTCGCCAACCTGGGCGGCGGCATAGGCTCCACGGCGCATCTGAAGCAGCTCGGCGAGATCTGCGAGTGGTTCCAATGCGACAACCAGGGCCGCGGGGGCGACGACACGCCCATCTGGGGCTGCGCCCTGCAGGGCCGCGTCTGCAATGCCGTGCAGAACGGCAAGATGGCGACCAACGTCACCGGGGCTTGGTCCACCGGCGCCATCCGCTGGCGCAACGTGTCCAAATCGCCGCAGGAAGCCGAGATGTGGATGGATGAGACCGTGGCCAGCGGCATGGTGCCCTACCACCACTTCATCGGCGCCGAGAACGGCATGGGCGAGGACCGCCGCTGGCTCGAGCCCGGCCGCAAGTTCTTCGCCTGGACGGCGCGGCATGAGCCGCACCTCATCAACAAGCGCTCCATCGCCGATATCGGCGTGGTGATGGGCCAACGCACCCACCTGTTTTATAAGACGCCGCGTACGGTGCAGATGCGGCAGTACATGGACGGCATGTACTACGCGCTGCTCGAAGGCCGTTTCTTTTTCGATTTCGTCCACGAGGACGACCTGGGCCCCGAGCGGCTGAAGAGGTATGCGCTCATCGTGCTGCCCAATACCGCACTCCTCAGCGACGAGGCGTGCCGCCGGCTACGCGCCTACGCCGATGCCGGCGGTTCGCTGCTGGCCACCTTCGAAACCAGCATGTACAACGAGCGCGGCGTGCGACGCAGCGAATTCGGCCTCGCCGACGTCTTCGGCATCCGCAAAGCGGGCGAGGTCCAGGGCTCCACCGGGAACGGCTTCTACGCCCGCATCGAAAAGCAGCACGCGATTCTGAAGGGCTTCACCAACACCAACTGGCTCCCGGGCGCCGAATACCGCCAGCCCGTGGCGCCGGTGGAGAGCCCCGTGCTGACGGTGGTGCCCGGCTTCGTGGCCTATCCGCCTGAGCTGGCCTACCCCACGCAGCCGCATACCAACGAGCCCGCCGTAGTCATCCGCGAGAAGGGCAAGAGCCGCCTCATCTACTTCCCGGGCGATATCGAGCGCACCATGTGGCGGTCGGGCCATACCGATCTGGCCCGGCTTTTGCAGAACTCGATCCGCTGGGCCGCGGGCGGCAACGCGCCGGTCTCGGTGGTGGGGCATGGCGTCATCGAGTCCTTCGCGTGGGAGACCCAGGCGGGCTTCGCGGTGCACGTCCTGAACTACACCAACCCCGCCATGCACCGCGGCTGGATTCGGGATTTCTATCCGATCGGCGAGCAGAGGGTGAGTCTGAAGCTGCCGCCGGGGCGGCGCGTCACGCGCGTCGAGTTGCTGCGGGCGGAGAAGGATATTCCGTTTCAGGCGAAGCCGGGCGCGGTGGAGTTCACCATTCCCCAGGTTCTCGACTATGAAGTGGCGGCTGCGTATGCGCGGTAGCCGCGACCCGCTGCCCCAGTGCGCCCTCCTTCCCTAAATTGCGGCACGGCAGATGTTGCAGCCGGTGGCGTGACGGGGATGACCTGGCACCTGTATTCTTATATCTTAGGAATCGCGGCCGGATGGCGGGGCAAGTCCGGCAGCGCTTCCGGCCGCAGGGAGGGATTCTACGATGAGCAAGATTTCCGACGAAGTGATTGCCGCCAACAAGGCCTATGCGAGTACCTTTGGGGACAAGGGCAGCCTCGCGATGCCGCCGCGGCGACAGTTTCTGATCCTCACATGCATGGACGCGCGCCTGGACCCAGCCAAGTTCGCCGGGCTGGCGGAAGGCGATGCGCACGTGATCCGCAACGCCGGCGGGCGCGCGAGCGATGATGCGATTCGGTCGCTCGTGATTTCGTATAAGCTCTTAGGCACGCGCGAGTGGTTCGTGGTCCACCACACCAACTGCGGGATGGAGTATTTCACCAACGAGATTATGCGAGGGCTGCTGCAGAAGAGCCTGGAAACCGCGACCCTCGACGCCGGCGCCTGGCTCGACACGGGCATGGGTCCCGGATCGAGAGCGGGTGAATTCGTCGAGTGGCTGACCATCAAGGAGCAGGCGCAAAGCGTGCGCGATGACGTCGAACGGATCGCGTCGCATCCCTTGGTGCCGCGCACTATTTCCATTTACGGGTTTGTCTACGATGTGCGAACGGGCCTCTTAAACGCCGTAGAGGGAGCAAAGCGCCCGGGTTCATTGGCCGCCGGCCAAAGCGCATCGCGATGATTTCTGGCGGAGAGGGGGAGATTCGAACTCCCGTTACCCGTAAAGGTAAGCCCGCTTTCGAGGCGGGTGCGATCGACCACTCTGCCACCTCTCCGCGCGGTTTTGCGCCTTCATTATACCAAGTTCAAAGAAACAGCTTGGGCAGATACTCGGGCGCGTCGTTGAAGGGCTTTGCCGTGCCGGCGGCCACTTCGTACATCCGCTCGTGGCTCGCCGTCGCCGCGCGGCCCAACTCGTCGTAGGCGCGGTTGCAGACGTCCAGGAAGCCGATGTTGTAGTTCTCGCCGTCGGACCTTCCCAGCGCACTCTCGTCATACATCGTGAACCAGTGGACCCCGACGCAGTACGGGTCCGCGGCGGCGTCCTCCAGGTAGACTCGGTACGCTTTGGCCCGGTCCGCCTGGTTCTTCAAGTGGCCGATTCCGGAAGCCGGTAGCCCCGCGTCCAACGCGCCGAAGTGCCATTCGCCCACCATCACGGGCATCTTCAGAAGCCCCTCGATCTTCTCGGCCGTGGCCGCCGGCAGTTTCTCCTGGTAACAATTCAGGCTGAAGACATCGAATGCCTTCATCCCGGGCACGGCCCAGTCCTTGGGCACGCCGGCCCACCGCATGCCCAGGTTCAGGTGGTTCGGGTCCGCCTGTTTGCAGGCTCGCGAAATGGTCTGGAAGTAGCGCTCCACCATGGCCAGGCTAAAGTCCCGCAGGTCGGAGGTGGCTTCGGCGGGCAGGATGCCCTTCCACTTGCCGCGCGCGACCTGGTCGAACGAGGCCGGCGACTTCCACGCGGCGGCCAGCGCCGCCTCGCCGTCGTACTTCCTGCGCAGGAACTTCGCCAGTTCCTCGCGCGTCGCGCAATTCTCCGTGTTATACAACATCCCGGCGGCGGGTAGTTCCGAGGAGAAGGCCCACGTCGGCTCATTCATCAGGAAGTAGCCGACGAGCGCCGGGTCGCTCACCGTGGACTTCAACTGGCCGGCATAGTCTTCGCAATCGCGTTCGAATCCGGCGTGGAAGACGTCCGGAAAATCGCGGTACACCATGCCGCTGCGCGCGCCCCGGAAGCTCATCGGGCGTACGTAGGGAAAACGCGCCTTCGACGCATGCTCCCACTCACTCCAGTTGCCCACGGTGTTGAATCGCAGCCGCTTCATTTCGGCGAGCGCGATTTGCGCCCACTTCTCGCGCCACCCTTCGCGTCCCAGCGCACGGATCAGGTTGGCAGCCAGGAAGTTCACCGACCGGCCGTTGCCCCTCGTGGACAAGGCATCGGCATATTGCGGCGCCTCCGGCATCCACTTCAAAGCGGCTTCAATCCCATCCACGCGGGCATCGGTATCCACCCTTACGCAATCCAGGCCGGCCGACCAGAAGGCGTAGCCATCCGGGTCCACCAGCCACCACCGCCCTCCGTCCTTCCTGGTCCTAAACCAACCTGTGCCTTCGCCCAGTTTCTTCGCTTTCCACCCGCCCCATCGCGAAAAGCCCGCTGGCCATGATTGCTTTTGGGCGTCCTCGCACTGTCCGCCTAAGCGCCGCACCAATTCCTCGCTGCTGCGCGTCTTGCCCGGCCACTCGAGCAGCGTGCTCTGCCCGAATTCGTCCAGCAGCGGGCCCTTGGGCAGTACCGGGTCGGCCAGTTTCGACGCCATCGCGGGGAGGGCCGCCCACTCCGTCATGCACCAGCGCACCGGCCGGGGGCCCTTTCGCGAAACGGTCAGGGTCATGCGGTCAACCTGGGCCAGATCGACGCGGTCGCCGCTCGCCAGCGGTTTCAGGAACGCCCCTTCGCGATCCGCCATCCAGCGGCTCTGGTCCACCATGGCCAGATCCAGCCGTACGCGGAACCCGCATTGGTTTAGCGCCCCGAAACTGAAGCGGAACGCCCGGCCCTGGGCGCCTTCGCGCATCGTGATCTGGAACACCGCGAGTGCGTTGCCATCCAGCAGCATGTCCGCAGTCAGGCACTTCACCTTGGCCAGCGCGCCCGCTGGAAACTCGAACGAGATTCCGTCTCCAACCGATTCGGCGATGAACCAACGCGCTCCCGCCAGCGGCGTCTCGCCAGGCTCCATGCGCAATTTCCCGCCGCTCTTCCATGCCCCCAGAACCGGGGTCTCGGCTGCCCGCGCGCCAACGGCGCCCAGCGCGGCCACGGTGACGAACTGCCTGCGATCCATACGTCACCCTCCACCGCGGAGGCTAACAGATAGCGGGGTCCGATTCAATGTGGACGTCCCGTGCCAACCCGGCACGTGCCACGAGACCACGCCGGTATCACCTTGAGCCGCAGCCGGCGAGCCGCCGCAATCTCAGGCCGCCGCTGCCACGCATTCGGCTTCCCAGAGCGGTTCGTTGACCGCGGCATCCTCCACCTTGCCGGCCCACAGCGTGACATCGTCAGACTGCGGCGCTCCCGCCGCGAAGGTTTCGGTCTCCCGCATGACAACGTCCACGATGTCGCGGGCCTTCCGGTCGGCGCAGGCCTCGACTTTCTCCAGGAAGCGCGGCCATCCCCATTCCTCGCCGGCGCTGTTGCGCGTCTCACACAACCCGTCGGTGTACGCCACCACCAAGTCGCCGGGGCTGAGTGACACGGCGCCCTCGCGGTAAGAGGACTTGCGTAACATTCCGATCACCGGGCCGCCGGTTTCCAGAAAGATGGTCCGGTAGAGCTTGCCGGTCTTCCGCAACACGAAGGGAGGCTCATGGCCTGCATTGACGTAGTGCAGCCGCTGTGCCCGCGGGTCGTACCTCGCCACGAACAGGGTGACATAGCCGTTGTCGGGGCAGATTTCGTAGAACAACTCGTGGATGGAGCGCACCAGTTCCGGCAGGCTGGGATTCCCCGTAAAGCGTAGCGCCCGAATGGTGCTGTGCAGCGAAGAAGTGAGCAACGCTGCCGGCAAACCTTTGCCCGATACGTCGCCCACCGCCAGCCCGAGGTTGCCCGTGTTCAGTGCGAAGTAGTCGATATAGTCGCCGCTCAGGCCGCCGGCGGGGCGCCAGTCGCCAAAGTAGTCTAACCCGGGAATCGCCGGCCGCATCGCGGGGAAAAGCCGCTCCTGCACCAGGCGGGCTGCTTCCCACTCCGCGCTGCCTGGGTTGATGGAAGGACCGGTAGGAGTGCCATTACGTACGTTGAACGTGGATGGATTGAGAGTCATCGCAAGGTTCTCGCTTCGTATGCAGAGACGCGGCAAATCTCCAAATGGGGGCACCATTCACAAAACTTTACAGGGGCGGAAATTGTTGAATCAAAAATACATTGGGCCGATAACGCACATGCACGCTGACGCGCTTGAATTCGTCAACTAAAGACATGCGCCAGGCGGCCTGTACAATACCTCTGGAGGCGCAATCATGCTTTGGACAAAGTTCCTGGCCTTGGCGTCCTTGCTGGTCACCACCGCCGTAGCGCAAACTCCTTCGCCCGACACGCAATTGACGCAGGCTCTAATCCACGAGATCCGCCAACTGCGGCAAGACCTGCAGTCGACCGCAGCGACCATTCAACGAGTGCAATTGATGATGTTCCGTCTGCAGGCCCAGACTGCGCTGACGACCCGTGCTACGCAGCGTCTCGACGATGCCAAGGCCAGGTGCGGCCAGGTGCAGTTTCAGCGAAAAATGTCGGCCGACTCCCTGGATCGCGCCGAGCAAAGGGCGCGCCTGTCGCAGAACCCCATCGAGAAGAAGGAGGCCGAAGACGTACAGGCCCAGATCAAGCTCCAACTGGACACGGCTGCGATGCAGGAACAGCAGTGCCAATCCATGCAGGCCGAAGCGGAATCGCAATTTCGGATGGAACAGGCCAAACTCAGCGACCTGCAGGACCAGATGGACAAGTTCGACAAGGTCCTCGACGGCTACGGCAAAAAGTGAAGACGAAACGCAGTCCGCGCGCCGGCAGGAAGTGGTGGGTCCACCAGATTCCTACATGCTACGATGGATACTTGTCAGGTCTCGGGCTCCGTGCAACGGACGGCTGCAAACCCCGCCAGGTCCGGAAGGAAGCAACGGTAGTGGTGCGGTTCGTGTGCCGCGGATTACCCGGGGCCTGGCATAAGCCCGCCCCATGTACCAGGTAATCGCCCGCAAGTATCGGCCGCAGACCTTTGACGACGTGGTCAATCAGGAGCACGTCAAAACCACCTTGGAAAATGCCATTAGCCAGAATCGCATCGCCCATGGCTACATTTTTTCGGGTCAGCGTGGCACCGGCAAAACCACCATCGCGCGCATCCTGGCCCGCTGCCTCAATTGCATTCAAGGACCGGCCGCCAAGCCCTGTGGCGTGTGCGCAAGTTGCCTGGAAATTACCGCCGGCGGCACCGTGGACGTGATCGAAATCGACGCCGCCTCCAACCGCGGCATCGACAACATGCGGGAACTGCGCGAAAACGTGCGCTATCAGCCGGCCCGCGACCGCTACAAGATCTTCATCGTCGACGAAGCCCACCAGATCACCAACGAAGCCTTCAATGCGCTGCTTAAAACCATCGAAGAGCCGCCTCCCTGGGTAGTCTTCGTGCTGTGCACCACGGAAGCGCACAAGATTCCGGCCACCATCGCATCCCGCTGCCAGCACTTCAGCTTCCGCTCGGTGGATTTCGAAGACCTGACCGCGCGCATGGCCTGGATCTGCCAGCAGGAAGGCATCGAGGCCGATTCGGAAACCCTGGCCGTCCTGGCCGCCGCGGGCGAAGGCAGCGTGCGCGATTCGCTCTCCGCGCTCGACCAGGCGATCGCCTGCTGCGGCTCCAAACTGAACGCCGCTGAAGTGCGGGCGTTGCTCGGCGCTTTCTCGCTGGAGTCGCTGGAGAAAGTTTCCGCGGCCCTGCTGGAAGGCGATGCGCGCCGCATGCTCGAAGTGGTGGATGAACTGGAGCGCAACGGCCAAAACCTGCAGCATTTCAGCCGCGAACTGGCCCGCTATTTTCGAAATTTGCTGGTCGCCCGGATCGCCGGAGGCGAAGGCGCCCTCGGGGCCCGTCTGATCGCCGCTTCGGCCGCGCAGCGCGAGAAACTGGCCGCCACCGCCACCCAATTCTCCGAAGAAGACCTGTCCCGCTACCTGCAACTCTCGCTCGATCTGTTCCGCGACCTGCAAAGCTCGCTTCAGCCGCGGTTCCACCTGGAGATCGGGCTGGTGCGCCTGGTGCAGGCGGGCAAACTGCTGCCCATCGAGCAGGCCTTGGCGGACATGAGTGGGGTTGGCCTGCGTCCCGTCCAGCCGCAGCCGGCCGCCAAACCTGCGCCTCGCCCGCCGTCTCCACCTCCACCGCGCCCTGGCCCTTCGCCTTTTGAACTCGACCGCGCCAGGAAGGCCACGGGCCGCCCGCCCGAACCGCAATCTTCGGGCGCCAACGCGCTGGCCCCGGAACCGGAGCCGCAGCCGGAAGCAACACAGGCAAGAATCCCTGTGGCACTCGACCCGCGCGAACGTCTGCATGCGCATCTCACCGAAGCCGGCCAGCCGCACCTCGCCGATGCCGTGGAGAACGCCGGCATCACGTTGAGCGGCGCTGACCTCGAGATCGTGGCGCCCAAGTCCTATTGGCTTTACTTCAACGACCGCAACTTCACCGATGCCGTGCACGAAGTCTTCGGCCGTCCGCTGCGCATCAAGATTGGTGCCGGCGAAGCGCCGGGGGGTCCGCTGCCGCAGGCTTCGCCCCTTCCCCAGGCGGCTGCCCAGGGCGAAGACGAAGTGACCGGGCGCGCCCTGGCCAACCCCGAGGTCCAGCGCTTCCGCGAAATCTTCGGCGGCGAGGTTCGAAAAGTCCGAAATCTCAAGGAGTAGCTACGTGAAACTACCCGGCAACATGGGCAACATGCAGCAGATGATGCGCCAGGCGCAGCAGATGCAGGAGAAGTTGAAACAGGAGATCGCGCAGATCCGCGTGGAGGCCACTGCCGGCGGCGGCATGGTCGCCATCAAGATGGATGGCGAGAAGAATATTCTGGCCGTCAAGATCGATCCCGAAGTGGCTGGCGATGTGGAGATGCTCCAGGACATGATCGTGGCCGCCGCCAGCGAAGCGGTGAAGAAAGTGGATGAGCAAGTGCAGGCCAAGATGGGCGGAATGCTCGGCGGCATGGGCCTGCCCCCGGGCCTGTTTTAGCCAATGCCCGATTTTGCGGAGCCGCTGGCGCGGCTCATCACCGAATTCAAGCGCCTGCCCGGCATCGGCCAGAAATCCGCTCAGCGCCTCGCCTTCCATGTGCTCCGCGCCAGCCGGGACGATGCCGAACACCTGGTGCAGGCCCTCCTCGACGTGAAGGACAAGCTGGGGCTCTGCCGCGTCTGCAACAACATCAGCGCCAATGACCTCTGCCTGTATTGCAGCGACTCCAACCGCGACCGCCATGTGGTGTGCGTGGTGGAAGAGGCGCACAGCATCATTGGCATCGAAACCACCCGCGAATATAGCGGGCGTTACCACGTGCTGCACGGTTCGCTCTCGCCGCTGCGCGGCATCGGACCGGAATCGCTCAAGATCAAGGGGCTGGTGGAACGGATCGGCGAAGGCGAAATTCAGGAGGTGATCGTGGCCACCAATCCAACCGTGGAGGGCGAAGCCACGGCCGTTTACCTGGCGCGCCTGTTGAAGCCGCTGGGTGTGAAGGTAACGCGCATCGGCATGGGCGTCCCGGTGGGCAGCGACCTGGAATTCGCCGATGAAGTGACCATCTCCAAGGCCATGGAAGGGCGGCGGGAGATGTAGTGTCTGGGGGACGGGCGACAAGTTGCCACCGGGCCACCGGCCACCGGCCCCCGCTCAGAAACTCCGCCGCATGCCATGGGTTATAGTAGTCTACCGATGTCAGCATCCCGGCCCCTGTTGTGCGTTGCCTTCGGCCTTCTGCCTTGTTTCGGCGCGACTTTCGGAACCCTGGTCACCCACTCCTCGCCGATTGCCGATCTCGTGGTGGATGAAGCCGGCAAGCGGATCTTCGTGGTTGACACCAACGCCAACGCCGTGGAGGTATACCGCACCAACGTCAACCCACCCGGCCCTGCTCTTGGCGTCAACAAGATCAACGTCGAGAGAACCCCCTTGGCAGCGGCGCTTTCCCGATCCGGCAAATATCTGTACGTGGTCTGCTACGATGCTTCGGCGCTCGACATCGTGGACCTCACCACCGCCAGTTTCTCTACCCGCTCGGTGACGCTCGCCGCCAAACCGGAAGCCGTGGCTGTGGGGCTCGACGCCAACGGCTTGGAACACGTCCTGATCACGACCATCGGCACGGGAACGGGGCAGGACGTCCTCATCACGTATGACCCGAACGTGGCCGACGCTCAGGCGAAGTCCACGGTCGTGGTCACGCCGCCCGCGCCCACCACGCCCCAGTTGCCGCCGCCCAACAACCTCATGTACCTCGCCGGCAAGAGCCGCCTCCAGGCCAGCCAGGATGGCCGCACCATCATCGGGGTCAACGAGTTGGCCAACAACACGCGCACGGTTTTCGTTTTCGACGTGGCCTCCGCCATCGTGCTGGCCAGCCGCAATATCGGCCCCGCCTCGCCGATCCTGGCCGTCGCCCCGGATGGCAAGTCGTTCGTGTCGGGATCGCTTCTGTTCGAAACATCCACCCTGCTCGTGCTGGCCCAGCAGAACGTGGTGAACGCGCCCTACGTCTTCCCCACCGCGGCCAATTTCACCCTGCAGACGAATCAGGGCGGGGCCGTTTTTTCGCCCGACGGTTCGGTGCTGTACGCGGCCTACAGTTTCGTTCCCTTTCCCAGCCTCGCGCTCCGCACCACCGCCAGCCAGCTCACGCTCAATTCGCCCGATGGCATGCTGATCCAGATGGGTCTGCAGATTCAGGAGAACCTCGGCGGAAAACTGGCCATCACGTCCGATGGCGCCACCATCTACGCCATTTCTCAGTCGGGCTTCATGGTCTTGCCTGTGGGGTCGCTGCGCAATGCCCCCATCGCGGTTCCGGATTCCAACGTAGCCCTGCTGGCCACCGATCAATGCGGCGTCACCGCGGCGCTCAACTCCGCTACCATTCCGGTACGCAACCGGGGCGGGGGGCAGGTGAGCGTGACCGCGTCGATTCTGGCGGCCTCAGCCACGTCGGCGTCGGTCCGATCCGCGAGCCGGCCGTACGGCGCCGATGTCACCGTGCAGTACGCCGCCACCGCCGCCGCCCGCGGCCTCGGAACCGTTGCCCCCGATCAACTGCTGATCCAGTCGGCCCAGGCCATCAACATCATTCCCAACGTCCGCGTCTTTCAGAACGACCGCAATGCCGAAGCCGCCGGGACGGTCCTGCCCGTGGACATCGGCGCCACCACCACCGGCCTCACGGACATGGCGGCCGACGCGGTCCGGCAGCGGTTGTACATCGCCAATCCGGCCTTGAACCGCCTGGAAGTCTTCGACACGCAGAAGCGCCAGTTCCTGACGCCCATCACCGTGGGCCAACTGCCCACGGCCCTGGCCTTCGGAACCGACGGTAACACGTTGTACGTGGCCAGCGCCGGCGGCGAGAACATCGGCATCGTGGACCTGAGCCTGGGCAAGCTTACCGGACGGGTTCGGTTTCCGCCCATCCCTTTCAACTCATCCTTCGCCTTGATCACACCCTCGCTCATCGCCTCCACGGTCCAGGGTCCGCAGGTACTGATGTCGGATGGCACGTTGTGGCGGATCATTGGCAACACGGTGACGCCGCGCGTGCTGAACCCCAATGTTTTCGGAACGGTGCGCTCGATTCCCCCGCCCCAATCGATGACTTCGACTCCCGAGGGGAACTTCCTGATTCTGCTGGCGGGCAATGGCACCGCCTATCTTTACGACGCCAGCCTGGACGACTTTGTGGCTTCGAGCGCCGTGATTGCGGCGCCGATTCAGGGCTACTACGGCCCTATCGCCGCGGGCCCGAACGGCCAGTATTACCTGGTGAACGACCAGATCTTGAATGCCGCCCTCACACCCATGGGCTCCAGCGGAACCGGGCCGGTGACCGGCGGCGGCGGCCTACCCACGCCGGGGGGCCCCGCGGCGCGGCCGGTGTCGGCGGTGGCTGCCATCGGCGCCCAGACCTTTGCGCGTTTTTCGACGCCGGTGCTGGCCGCCGCTGCCACGGTCGCCGCCGATGCCGGCCTGGTCGAACTGGTGGATGTGTCAACGCAAAGAATCAACGCCTCGGCCAACGCGCTCGAAGGACCGGCCACGCTGGTTCGCGCCGGCCAGCGCGTCAATCTCACTGCCGGCAGAAGCATGGCCATCGACCAGGCTGGAACTACGGCGTTCGTACTGACCGCTTCCGGGCTGAGCATTATCCCGATCGGCGCCTCACCCGCGCCCGCTACGCCATCGGTGTCCGCCGGGGGCGTGGTCAGCGTGGCGGACTATCTGCCCGCGGTAGCGCCGGGCGGGCTGATTGCGATCTTCGGCAAGAATCTGGCCTCGGCCGACACGGCGTCGGGAACCCCGCTGCCCACCGTCCTGGGCGGCTCCTGCGTGACCTTCAACAATACACCCCTGCCGCTGATGGCCAGTTCCAACGGACAGATCAATGCCCAGCTTCCGCCCACGCTGGCCGCCGGCCGCTATCCGCTGGTGGTCCGCTCCATCGCGAACCTGTCGGCATCGAACGCTCCTACTGTGACTGTTTCCAAGTACGCACCCGCCATCTTCTTCGACAACCAGGGAGCGGCCATCTTCCACAAGGACGGAACCCGCGTCGACCAGAACCATCCCGGCCACCGCGATGAACCGTTGGTCATCTTTGCCACCGGCCTGGGCGCCACCATCGGCGGTAAGGTGACCGCCGGATCCCCGGCCCCGCAGAGCCCGCTGGCGGTCACCGTGCCCGTGAACCTGTACTTCGGCAACCCGCTCATCAAGGAAGCCGGCGTGATTGTCGATTGGAGCGGCCTAAAGCCCAACTATATCGGAGTATATGAAATCCACGCCCGCATACCTGGGGCCCACATCAACGGCGACGCGCTTCCCGTGACCCTCAAGATCGGCGGTGTCAGCAGTTCCACCACCGGACCAACCGCGCCCAAGGTCTGGGTGGAGTAGCATCGCTCGAACCGCTATACTCTTACTAGTACTGCCACGTATGTAGCACTTGGTTCGCACTTGGTTTATAGTGTACGAGAATCAAGTAGGTGAGGAATCCCATGCGATCCATTCGTCTCATCGCGATCATCGTTGCGGCCCTGGTTGGACTCGCCTGCAGTCGCGACCCGCAGGTAGTCAAGAAGCGCTATTTCGAGAGCGGCAACAAGTACTTCGAAAAGGGCCGCTACCGCGAAGCCGCCATTCAGTATCGCAACGCCATCAAAGCGGATCCGAAATATGGGGTGGCCTACTACAAGTGGGCGCTGACCTCGCTCAGGAATGGAGACTATGGCGGGGCGGTGCAGCAGTTGCGCCGCGCCGTGGAATTGGTTTCGAAGGACTCCGCCGATCATTGGGATGCCGTGGTCAAGCTCACGGAGATTTACCTTCAGGTGGCCACGAGGGACAAAACCTTCATGGACGAGGTGGAGAGATTGACCGGCGAGCTGGTCAAGCGGGACCCCAACTCGTACGACGCCCATCGGCTGACTGGCGACATGGATTTCGCCAAGGCCACCCAAGCGTTTTCGAACCGGAATAACCAGGAAGGCAGGGAATTTCTCAAGACCGCCACCGCGGAATACCGTCAGGCCGATTCCGTCAGGCCCGGCCAGCAGGGCGTATCCATGCAACTGGCCCGAGCGCTGGCAGCCACCGGCGACTACGCCGGCGCCGAGCAGTTCTACCGCCGCGTGATCGAGAAGGACAAGACGTATCAGACAGCCTACACGGAGTTGTACCGGCTGTTCCTGTTTCAGCAGAAGCCCCAGGAGGGCGAGCAGGTCCTGCGCCTGGCGTTCCAGAACAACCCGAAACAGTATAGTTTCCTGAACCTGCTGGCGCTGCACTTCTATATGCAGAAACGCCGCGACGACATGGTGACCGTGCTGGACCAGATCAAGTCGCATTCCCGGGATTTCGACCAGGCCTTCCTGACCGTTGGCGATTTCTACCTGCGCATGGGCGACGGCGATCAGGCGATCAAAGAGTACCAGGAAGGCATCTCCAAGGACGCCAAGAAGAAATCGACCTACCAGAAACGCATCATCGAAGTGCTGATGCGTCAGGGCAAGCGCAGCGATGCCGCCGACATCAACGCCCAGATCCTGAAAGACGATCCGAAAGACAACGACGCGCGCGGGCTGCAGGCCAGTTTCCTGCTGGACAAGGGGGACGTGGCCAAGGCGCTGGCCGAATTGCAGGCGGTAGTCACCCGCGCCCCGGAAAACCCGGTGGCCCACTACAACCTGGGACGGGCGCACGCCGCGCGCGGCGAGTGGGAACAGGCGCGCCAGCAATTCACCAAAGCCATCGAGGTGCGCCCCAACTACATCATGGCGCGCCTGGCGCTGGCGCAGCTGCAGGTCTCGCGCGGGGAGTTCGACGCGGCTCTCAAAACCGGGGAAGCGGTGCTGGCCATCGACCGCGGCAACCTCAACGCACGTTTGATCCAGTCGGCCGCCCTCATGGGCGAGAAGAAGTTCGGCGACTCCCGCACCTTGCTGGATGCCATGTTGAAGACCAACCCCAATTCGAGCGACGTCCTGTTCCAGTTGGGCGTGGTCAACCTGGCCGAGACCCGTTACAAGGAAGCCGAGGATGCCTTCCGGCGCGCCTATCAGCTCAACCCCGCAAGCTCGCGTGGGCTGATGGGCATGGTCGAAACCGAGATGGCGCAGAACAAAATCGATGCGGCCCTGGCGCTGTTGCAGGCCGAAGCCGACAAGGCCCCCAACCACCTGGACTTCCTCCTGGCGCTCGGCAATACCGCGGTGCGCGCGGGCAAATACGATATGGCCATCGCTACGTTCGAGAAGGTGCTGGCCCGCACCGACAAGGGCAGCAAGGCGCAGGGCGATATCTATCTGCGTTTGGGCGAGACCTACCGCCGCAAAGGCGATCTGAGCAATGCCATCCAGGAGCTGCAGCAAGCCCGCACAACGCTGCCGGACAACACCGTCGTGTTGACGACCCTGGCGCTGGTCCTGGATGGGGCATCACGTAAGAGCGAAGCCAAGCAGGTTTACGAAGCCACGCTCAAGCTCGAGCCTAACAATGGCGTGGTGTTGAACAATCTGGCGTTCCTGATTGCCGAAAGCGGCGGCGACCTGGACGACGCGCTGACCAAGGCGCAGCGCGCCAAGCAGTTACTTCCCAACCTGTCGGAGGTCTCCGACACCTTGGGCTGGATTTATCTGAAGAAGAACCTGTACGACAACGCCATCGACGTCTTCAAGGACCTGGTCACCAAGCAGCCGGCCCAATCGACATTCCACTATCACCTGGCGATGGCCCTTTCCCAGAAAGGCGACAAGTCGCGGGCGTTAGAACAGTTGAAGGAAGCGCTCAAATACAATCCTCCGAAGGAAGAGAAGGATAAGATCCAGCAGATGATCGGCCGCCTGGGGTAGCCAGTGGTCTTGCCGCCGGCTTATATCGGCTTCGCTGCCGTTTGCCGTGCGTGGATTTTGCCGCCAATCCAAGCGCATGGCATCGCGATGGCAATCAGCGCCAGGGGATACCACTTGGCACCGAATTCCGGACCGCCATTCCACGTTGCGATGGCGCCGGCAGTGCTCAAGATCAGGCCCAGAAGGCCTGATATCAGGGCGTGCAGCATGGGCCGGGCAGGCGCAAGGCGCGCCACGATGTAACTGCCGGCGATGGAATAGACCGTACGATAGGCCATGGCAGCCAGAAGGGAACCGTCCGTTGGAGGCCGGCCCAACGCCGGGAGAACGCCGATTGCCCGCATTGCCAGATCCGTGACAATCGAGAGAATGACCACCGCGAGGAAGCCCGCCAACAGGGCTAAAACGCTTCGGCCCAGCCGCACGGGCGGACGGTTCGTGTTAGGTTCCCTGATCGCCACTCGGCGGCGCCTTCTCCGGAAGATATCCTGACATACCCGCTCCCGAAATGCTACCGCCCTACGCCCGCCTGGGCGGCGAACCCGCTCCGCATGGCCGGGTTGGCAGTGGGACAACTCGGACCACCAGGCCAAGTCGGACGACTCAGATCGCATCTTTTCCGAAGCCGCGTTACGATTTGCCCTGGGAGAGACCTCATGATCGCCACACTGGGAAGGTGGGAAATCCGGACGAACCTGTCGAAGCATTTGGGATTCGAAGCCATCCGGATCTCCCGCTTCGAGGCAGTAGAGCCGGAAGTGCCGCCAGACGCGCTGGAACTGGAGCAGGCGGCCGGCGACTTCATCGCCCGCCACGTTCTCGAACGGGATTCCTTGTCCTTCGAGGCTGACTAGCCAAGGGCTTCGCCCCAACTTGCCGCTGCGTCAATACCCTTTCTGCTTGTCAACCACGTTGAGCAGGGGCTTTCCATCCACGAACCGCCGGATATTCTCCTTGATCGTGCCCACCATTCGCTCCGCATCGCGATCCGACCGGCCTGCGATGTGTGGCGTGATCACGACGTTGTTGAATTTCCACAGCGGGTGGCCCTTCGGCAGCGGCTCGGGATCGGTGACATCCACGCCCGCACCTGCCAGGCGCTTGCTGTCGAGCGCCTTCACCAGTCCACCCATGTCGTAAATGCCGCCGCGGCTCACCGCCACGAAGTACGATTTCGGCTTCATCAGCTCGAATTCGCGGGCCCCCATCATCTTATGGCTTTCCTCGGTGTGGGGCGCCGAAACGAACACGACGTCGGCTTGCGGGACCACCTCATCCAACAGGTCCGGCTTGACCACCCTCCGCACAAATGGGGAGAAAGGCTTATCTTCGGGGTCCACCCCGATCACGTCCATGCCGAAGGCCCAGGCCCGCGTGGCGATTTGCATTCCAATGCCACCCAGCCCAATCACCACCGCCGTCTTGCCGTTGAGTTCGATGCCCCCGAAGCGGGTGCGGGCCCAGGTCTCCTGTTGATCGTCGGCGATGTACTTCCGCAGGTCGCGCGAAAGCGTCAGCAGCATGGCCATCGCGTGGTCGGCAATCTCCGGACCCTGCACGATCTTGTTATTGGTCAGCACGATTTTGCTCTCGCGCAAGTCATTCCCGCCGGACATGAACAGCACATTCTCGACGCCCGCGCTCGTGATTTGGACCCATTTCAGGTTCTTGCCCGCGCGCACTTCCGCCGGCGTGATGCTGCCGACGAATGCATCGGCATCGCCGATTTCCTGCATGACATTGTTCTTGGTGACCGGCACGATGCGCGCCTTCGCCGAAACACTCTGCAGGTCCCGAACCAGGTCTTCCGCGCCACCCGCAACAAGGATTTTTTTGGTTTGCGCTGAAACGGCGCAAGCGCAGATCAAAAGCAACGGAGCCGAACGAAACATGGCTTTACGTCTCCTGGGATTAAGACGGATTTTAACGCAAATGCCGCGCCGACCGTGGGGCGGACAGGGCGGACAGCCCAGCGCTGGTTCTTACAAGGGCCAGGTGGTTCCGCAGGGCTATGCGGGCGCATGCGATATGGAGGCGCACGGTCGCGGTGGAGCATCCCAGCCGGACGGCAATTGCCGCCACAGGCAGACCCTGGATTTCGCGAAGGCACAGGGCTTCCCGCTCGCCGGACGCCAGGCGGCCCAGCGCTTCCTTCAAGGAGCTGAGTTGTTGGGAGGTGAGTGCTGCGCCCGCGCCGGGTTGAATCGCGTGAGTCGTCAAGTCCTCCGCATCCATCGCCTGATGATCGGCTGAAAGTGCTGCAGCTTTATACCCGGGCCTCGCCGCAACGGAGCCGTAAGGCCCTCGGAATGCATCCAACAAGGAGACAAAACATGACCGCCGCCCACAGCCCGCTTGGCCAAGACGCTCTCGATCGCCTGTTCTTGCAGGCCCGGACCCACGCCGCCTGGCTGCCCGAACCGATTCCCCCGGAACTCCTGCGCAGGCTCTACGATCTCACCCGATTTGGACCCACCAGCGCCAACACTACGCCCGCGCGATTCGTGTTCCTGACCATGGAGGCATCCAAAGCGCGCCTCCTGCCAGCGTTGATGCCGGGCAACGTCGAGAAAACGCGTACGGCTCCGGTTACCGCCATCGTAGCCTGGGACACCGAGTTCTACCTGCACCTCCCCAGGCTTTTTCCGCACAGCGAGATCGGCCGGAAGTTTGCCGCCAACGCGGCGTTGCGCGACGAGACGGCGTTTCGGAACAGTTCCTTACAAGGCGGCTACTTCATCCTGGCCGCGCGGGCGCTTGGCCTGGATTGCGGCCCCATGTCGGGCTTCGACGCGCAGAAGGTCAACGCGGAGTTCTTTCCCGATGGCAAGTGGAGAGTGAACTTCCTGTGCAACCTCGGCTACGGCGATCCGGCCAAACTGCACCAACGGAATCCGCGCCTCGCCTTCGAGGAAGCCTGCCAAATCCTCTAAAATCGAAATACGCTCAACCAGCGGTCCGCCGCCCTGTGCCGCTCTTACCCTTACCCTGACCGGGTTCCGCGCTGCCCCATTCGCGCAGCCCGGCTTCCACTATGGGGATATCGAGCAAATGCTGCGGCTCAAATCGTTGCCGATCCCACGACTCGCGCTCGTCGAACTGCACGCCCACGTCGTACCCCATCTCCGCATACCGGCAGTATTTGACCTTGCCTTTCAAACGGCACTTGGAGCAGACGATTTCGATGGAGGCGCCCTTCCGAACCGCCGCCTCCAGTTGCAGGCAGGCGCCCGAAGGCGAGATATCCTCCAGGTTGGCCACCATTTCCATAGGCGGATCGCACCCCTGGACCTGGATCTTCACCAGGTCAGCGCACATGTAGCGCTGCTCCGCACGTCTCTCTCTCATCTGAATGCCTCCTCAGGACAAAGTTGACTGTGTTTGTCCGAATGAGACCTCTATCGGCAGATCGCCGAATAACTTTAGGCCGAATTTTTCGGGGGAGACCGAGTTATGGCTTCCGTCGCCTCAAGAGCTCCAGCACTCCGTAGCAGAAGAGGCAGAACCAGAAGTCCACGGCTAGGCCCCAATCGATTTGGTACGGCTGGTGCCTTGCCCGCGGCGGGAGGTAGCGCTCCAGCGCGAGATACATCGCGTTGCCGGCCAGGACGGCGGCCAGCGAGCGCCAGAAATTGCCGCCGAACACCTTCCCGGCCATATTCCGCTTCTTCGGCTACCGTGACAGAGTCGTGCGCAACGCCCGGGCGCCCGGCGCGGGTCGCCGCGGCGGCAGTTCATCGCAAGCAGCAATGGCTCTTTCGCGGAGATCGACCGATTGCGCCAAGCACCCATTATGGCGCAGATGTCTGGATGCGCGCCGCAACTGACAGGGCCGCCGCTACAAATGGTCTCGATCGCGTGGCCTGCACGCTCCGGCCGGGCCGGATTATCTCGAAGCAACAACGCGCAGCGAAGTCGTTCCGGGAATTGTGGGGAACGCCGGCTGGCCGGTTAAGGATCCAGGTGTGACGCGGAAGAGCAAGGTCCCGCTCCGTAAAAATGCGGCCTAAGCCGGAGTCACTCGTGGACCGCAGAGGCGTTCTCCAGAAGATAATGATTGTTATGGAAGACCGCGAGATGATGCGGCGATGGGTGCAGGCCTGGAAATCGGCCAGTCCGGAACTCGAGGCCGTCCGCTGGCGTGAGGTTCGGCAGGCCGATCACCCGAAAGCGTTGGCACCACTGGAGGGTGCGTTCAACCAAACGCTGCGAACCCTGCCTCCCCGGCCATCCTCCGGCATGGTCGAGATGCAGGATTGGCTCGCCAAGCTGCGCCGATGATCGATCTCTTCGAAACCGCCAGACAACTCCAGGAGTTCTGCGACCAGCGCGGGTGGCGTTGGTGCTTCAACTGCGGCCCCTGGCGGAACTGAAGGAGGAACCGGAAATCATGCGCAGGCTCGAAGGCTTACGCCGGCTCTAGGTTCCGGGTCCCGCCGCCCGCTTGCCACCCCGGCGGCCTGTTTTTTGCATCCGGCGTGTGAGGACCAGTGTCGAATAGATGATGTGCCGATGATTGCCCTGTCCGCAGTCTCCAAACATTTCGACGGCAAGCGCGGGGTAGTCGCCCTGGACGGCATCGACCTGCACATCGAGCGCGGCGAAATGGTGTCGATCGTGGGACCATCCGGGTCCGGCAAGTCGACCCTGCTCAACCTGATCGGCGGGCTCGATCGGCCGACCACCGGAGAAATCCGCATCGACGGGCAATCCGTCGCCGCGCTGTCCGACGACGAGCTCACGCGCCTGCGGCGTGACAAGATCGGCTTCATCTTCCAATTCTTCAACCTGCTGCCTTCGCTCACCTGCGTCGAGAACGTGGCGCTGCCGCTGCACCTGAAGGGGCTCGGGCGCAAGGAAGTCGAACAGCGCGCGCGCGAGTTGCTGGACCTGGTGCAACTCGGCCACCGCTTCGACCACCTTCCGGACGAACTCTCGGGCGGCGAGCGGCAACGCGTCGCCATCGCCCGGGCCCTGGCCTTCTACCCGCCGGTGCTGCTCGCCGATGAACCTACCGGCAACCTCGATACCCATACCGGCGCCGAAATCCTCAAGCTCATCCGCGACCTGCACGAGCGGTTGCATTCCACCGTCCTGATCGTGACCCACGACAACGGCGTGGCCGAAAGCTGCGCCCGCACCATCACGCTGCGCGACGCCCGCATCGCCGGAGACGTGCGGCGATGATCCTGCTGCGCCTGATCACCTGGCCCTACGTGCGCAAGCACCTGCTGCGCTCCGTTCTCACCACCGCCGGCATCGTGTTGGGTGTGGCGTTGCTGGTCGGCATGCAGACCGCCAATCAGTCGGTGCTGCAGGCTTTCAACCAGACCGTCGACCGGTTGGCGGGCAAAGCCCAGCTTCAAGTGTCGGCCGGCGATTCCGGCTTTCCCGAGGAGGTGCTGGAGCGCGTGCAGGCCGTTGGCGAAATCCGCGCCGCGGCGCCGGTGATCGAATCGTCCGTGGACACGGGGCTCACGGGCGAAGGCAAGCTGCTCATTCTCGCGGTCGACATGACGGGCGACCGCAGCCTGCGCGACTACGATTTCGAAAACGGCGGCGAGGACGTGATCGACGACCCGCTGGTCTTTCTGGCGCAGCCCGATTCGTTAATCGTCACGCGCGAATTCGCGGGCCGCAACGGCCTGCACACGGGCAGCAAAGTCGCCTTCGACACCATGGAGGGAAGGCGGCAGTTCACCATCCGCGGCATTCTGAAATCCGGCGGGATGACGCATGCCTTTGGCGGCAATCTGGGCATCATGGACATCTACGCCGCCCAGAAGGTGTTCGGCCGCGGCCGCCATTTCGACCGGGTGGATATCGGGCTGCGTGAAGGCGTCTCGCTGGAACAGGGCGAAGCCGCTCTCCAGAAGGCGCTGGGGCCGGGACTCACGGTGGAGCCGCCTTCCGGGCGCGGCAAGCAATTCGAATCGTTGCTGAGCGTCTACAGCTTGAGCGCCAATGTCTCCAGCCTGTTCGCGCTGCTGATCGGAATGTTCATCATCTACAATTCGTTTTCCATCGCGGTCACCCAGCGGCGGCCGGAGATCGGCATTCTGCGCGCGCTGGGGGCCACGCGGGCGCAGATCCGGACGCTGTTCCTGGGCGAAAGCGCCATCGCCGGGATCATCGGGTCAGCGGCTGGCGTGGCGATCGGATTGTCCGTGGCCCGCACCCTGACCGTCGCCATCAGCGACACCATGGAGGGGATGTTCGGCGTTTCGCAGAACGCCCGCGAGGTGCGGGCGAGCCCCGAATACCTCCTGTTCGCATTCGTGCTGGGGGTCGCGACCAGCATGCTGGCGGCGTTCATCCCGGCGCGCAATGCGGCGCGCGTGGAACCGGTGCAAGCCCTGCAAAAGGGGCGATACCAGGTGCTGGGCGCGGGCGAGAACCGCGTCCGCCGCATGGCCGCCTTCCTCGCCATCGCGGCGGCCGTGGTGTGCCTGGCGTTCAGTCGCTACCGCCCGCTGTTCTATCTCGGGTTCGTCTTGACGCTGTTTGCGGCCATCCTGCTGGCTCCATTCCTCTCGTTGGAATTGGCCAGGCTGCTGCGGCGTCCGCTCCGCTGGCTGAGGCCGATCGAGGGCGCGCTCGCCGCCGACAGCCTGATCCAGGCGCCGCGCCGGACTTCCACCACCGTCTCGGCGCTCATGCTCTCGCTTGCCCTGGTGGTCGGGATGGGGGGCATCGCGCGCGCGTGCTTCGAATCCATCGATGAGTGGATGGCCAACACCCTGAGCCCCGACTTGTTCGTGGCCACTTCGGAGACCATCTCGCCCAGAGACTTCCACTTCCCCGCCAGCATGCAGGGTGACCTGGAGGCGATTGCCGGCATCGCCGAGGTCCAGCCGGTGCGGAGCATCCGGCAGCAGTTCCGCGGCAGGCCCGTCATGGTGGTCAGTGCGGGCCTGGCCGGGATCGCGCGGCGCGTGAAACGGGTCGTGATCGCCGGCGATTCGGACGGGATGTACCGGCTGGCCGCGCAAGAGAAGGGCGTCATTGTGTCGGAGAACCTGGCGAACCTGGTCAACCTGCACCTGGGGGAAACCGTGGAACTGGCGTCGCCGGCGGGACCGCTGCGCCTTCCGGTGGCGGGCATCATCCGCGACTATTCCAATCAGCAGGGCACGATCTTCCTGGAGCGCGCCGCCTATATCCGCGCGTTTCAGGACGACGCGGTGGATATCTTCCGCATTTATCTCGAGCCCGGCGTATCGGGACAGGAAGTGCGCAGCCGCATCCTGGAGCGGCTGGGCAGCCACCGCCGGCTGTTCGTGCTGTTCAATCGCGAGGTGAAGGAGTACGCCCTGAAGCTCACCGGCAGTTGGTTCGGACTCACCTATGTGCAGATCTTCGTGGCGGTGATGGTGGCCATCCTCGGTATTGTCAACACGCTCACGGTTTCCATTTCCGACCGGCGGCGCGAGTTGGGCGTGCTGCGCGCGGTAGGGGGAATGCGCGCGCAGATTCGCGGCACCATCTGGCTGGAGGCCGCGGCCATCGGGCTGATCGGACTCATTCTCGGCGTGGCGATCGGCGCCATTCTGCTCTACTACGAACTCCAGGCCCTCGAACACGATATAGCCGGCTTCCCGCTGGACTATCGCTTTCCCACGGGCATCGTGGCGGCACTGCTGCCGGTGATCCTTTGCTCCGCCCTGGGCAGCGCGATTCTACCCGCCGAAACCGCGGTCCGCAGTTCCCTGGTGGAGGCCCTCGAATATGAGTAGGCTTGCCTGTCTGCTGTTCCTGCTGCCACCGCTGTCTGCGCAAGACGCGCGCCAGATCGTGGAAGAGATGCAGCGGCGGGGCGGCGTGAGTTCGCAGCGCTACGAAGGCGTGCTTGAGGTCCTCGGCGCCGGCAACAAGGTGTCTAAGAAGTCGTGGAACTCCGTCCGCCTGGGTTCCTTCGGCAACAGTAAGACCATCACCCGGTTCACCGACCCCCCCGAGGTGAAGGGCGTGGCGCTGCTGGTGATCAATCACCCCGACCGGGCCAGCGACCAGTGGATGTGGACCCCCGCCATCGGCCGCGACCGGCGCATCGCACTGCAAGACCGCTCCACGCGTTTCTTCGGCACGGACTTCAGCTTCGAGGATATGGAAGAGCGCGACGTCAATCAGTACGACTTCAAGCTGGCGGGCGAGGAGGCCATCGATGGCGCGCCGTGCTGGCGGATCGAAGCCCGGCCGCGCGAGAGCAAGACTTCGCAGTACACGTTGACCCGCGTGTGGATTCGCAAAGACCGCTACGTGGCCGCGCAGTACGAAAGCCTGATCAAAGACCAGGTGGTGCGGCGTCTGCACGCGACGGATTTCGAGAGCGTACGGGGTGTCTGGACCGCGCGGACCCTGGAGATGGCGGATCTGCGCCGCCACAGCCGCACCGTGCTGCGGCTGGACAAGCTGGAGTACAACGTACCTATGAAAGAGGGCGATTTCACGGTGCAGGCGCTGCGGCAATGAAGTAGCAGGTTCGTGTCAGCCCGCGTAGTAGACGACCTCCCGGCGCTCGACGTTCGAACGCTGGAAGTCCGGATTCGGCTCCAGCCGGCTCCACACCACACGCTCCGTCCAATTCCGCTGCTCGTCGTACCGGTATTCAAAGCGCACGTTCTGGGTATGCGATGTTTCCTTAACGGGCTCGATATTCCCTTCCTGGTCGATCTGCACCTCGCGTGAGGTGTGTTCCAGGACCTTTTCGATCGGGTTGTCGTTGTCGTCGTAGACGATTGTCGTGCGGTCCTCTCCCAGAACGCTCATTCGCGTGCGCTGCTCCTGCAGACGGTTCTTGTAGTCGTACACATAGGTCGTGCTGGACATGGCGTTGCCGGGACCAAACAGGTTTGCCAGCGCGGCCTCCGATTCGCGAATCGGCGCGGCGAGATGCATTTCTTCGCTCACTAACCGGCCCGCACCGTCTCGCCGGAAGATCACGCGCCTCAGAAGGCGGTCTTCAGCGTCGTGGAAAAGCACTTCGCCGGGCCGGCCTCCTTCATCGTAGACAGTTACGATCCTGGTAGCGCCGTCGGCGCCGTACGACAACTCCGTGCCTTCGATTCCGTATGAGAATCCCACTCCCGGTTTCAGCTCCGGAACGAAATAGACTTTGGTTTTCTTGCGGTCCTGGCCGTAACTGTAGGTTTCCGATTCGCGCTCGGTTCCATCCGGTTCCACGCCGGCAAGGCGGATGAGCCGTCCGGAGCCATCGTAGAAATAGACGGCCTGCTGAATGGGGCCGTCATTCATTTGGAATCGAATTTCCGTCAACCGGCCCACTGCGTCGTAGGAGTAGTTGGAGCGGGAAAAGGAACCGTCCGGGTTGTGGCTCTCGCTTGCGCCAATCGTGCCGTTCGGAAGAAAACGGACCAGGCTGACGTGGCGGGGCGCCTGCCACTCTTCCCGGCTCAGGTCCCACTCGGCAAATTCGGACCGCAAGGTGTGCACGGGACCGTGGATCTTCCATTGGGAGATGTCACTCATGGAACCCTCCTTCTTCGCTACCTTCGAGCATAGCCAAACCGCCAGCAGCTACGACAAACTGACGGGCGGGGAAGCGTATACTCGAAGTCTGGAGTGCCTGAATGTTTCCGAAGATCGCGAGCTCCGTCTGGTGTGTGGGCTTGCTGGTTCTACCCCTTTTGTTTGCGCCTCCGGTGCGAGCGCAAACCGCCGGCACGCTGTCCGGCGCCGTGACGGGCCCTTCGGGAACTGCCGTTTTGAACGCCAGGGTTTCGGTGAAGAACCTGGCGACGGACCAATCGATGGAAGCCCAAACCGATCGCTCCGGTGTCTACAACTTGCCGAACCTGGCTCCGGGAGAGTACGAGGTTTCCGTTTCGGCGGAAGGCGTCGGCACCAAAACGGCTAGAGTGACGCTCACGGCGGGCGCCACGCAGAAGCTGGATCTGGCGTTGGCCGCCGGCACGGAGCCATCGCTGGGCGACCTCGGCTTCACGCCGGATCAGCTCAAGGGCAGCGCTCAGGACCAGGCGCGGCTGGACCGGCGGTCGCACATGCTGAAGATTCACCAGCGGCTGGGTTTGATCACGCTGGGGCCATTGGCGGCCACGCTGATCACGGCAAATGGCGCCGCCGGCAGGAAGAGCACGGCGTCCGGACGTGAGCGGCATGCGGCGTTGGGCGGTGTGACTACGGGCCTGTATCTCACCACCGCTTCCTTTGCGGTCTTCGCGCCCAAGATAGCGGGGGCGCCCACCCGCGGGCCGATCCGAGTGCACAAGGCCCTGGCGTGGGTCCATGGCGCCGGCATGATCATGACGCCGATTCTGGGCACGCTGGCCTACCAGCAGCGGAACGCCGGGGAGAAGGTTCACGGCATCGCCTCGGCGCACGGGGCAGTGGCCGCCACCACAGGCATCGCGTATGGGCTCGCGGTATTGTCGGTGTCGATCAAGTTCTGAGGATGGCCGTGAAACCGAAATGGCGCGCTGCGTTTCTGCTACTGATGCCCCTCGCGTTGGCTGCGGCGGACGTGCAGTGGAGCCTGCAACAATCCACGCTTACCTACCATGTGTCGCACCCGCTGCACCAGATCGACGGCGTGAGCCACGCGGCGCGCGGCAAAGGAGTCTGCCATGCGGGGCAATGCGATTTTCTGGTTGCGGCGCCCGTCAAGTCGTTCGATTCGGGGGACAGCAACCGCGATCTTCACATGATTCAAGCCGCCCGCGGGGCGCAATTCCCCATGGTGACGGTGCGCTTCCACCTGCCCGAAGACGCCGCTTCGCAGTCCACGATTCAGGTCGATCTGGACATCGAATTCGCTGGCCAAACCGCGCATTTCAAGCAGGTCCCCTTCCAGAAGGCGATGCAAGGAAGCGACGCCAGGATTTCCGGAACGATTCCTGCCAAGCTGACCGATTTCAAGATCGAGCCGCCGTCGCTGCTGGCCATCCCCACCAAGGACGAGATGCCCGTGCGCGTGGAAATGATGTGGATACACATGTAAACGCGGCCCGTGGCCGAAGCCGCGGGAACCCCGCCCCCACTTCTTCACATTTCTTTACGATTCACCCTGTAATCCTCCGCCAGCGGTAACGCCTTTTAACTAAACGGCTCTCAACGAAGGGTAATCAATCTATGGTCTCTCGCTTGCGCATCCTCGTCCTCTTCCTTCTGGCGGCCACAACCGCCCTGGCTCAACCACCTACCGGCGCCGTCAAAGGGGTCTTGACCGACGACTCCGGGGCGGTCATCCCGGCGGCCAACGTAGTACTGGCCGGTAACGGCGTATCGCGAATGGCCCAAACTCAGGTGGATGGCGCCTACACCTTCTCCGGGCTCGCGCCCGGCCAGTATAACGTCAGCGTTGTCTTCTCCGGCTTCACTCCGTTTACCAAGACCGTAACGGTGAGTGCGGGCAGCACCATCCAACTGCCCATCCCGCTGACCATTCGCGCCGAACAACAGCAGGTGACAGTCAACGCCGAGGGGGGGCCCAACGTAAGTGTGGAGCCGGACAATAACGCCACCGCCCTCGTCATCCGCGGCGCCGATCTCGAAGCCCTCCCCGACGATCCCGACGATCTTTCCGACGCGCTGCAGGCCCTGGCGGGCCCCGGCGCCGGTCCTAACGGCGGCCAGATCTATATCGATGGCTTCAGCGGCGGCCAGTTGCCGCCCAAGGAATCCATCCGCGAGATCCGCGTCAATCAGAATCCCTTCTCCGCCGAGTATGACCGCCTGGGCTTTGGCCGCATCGAGATTCTGACCAAGCCCGGCACCGACAAGCTCCGCGGCGCGCTGATGATGATGGATAGCGATGCGATTTTCAATTCGCGCAATCCCTTCTCCAATATCAAGCCGGATTATTCCTCGCGCATGTGGTCGGGCAACATCGGCGGAGCGCTGGGCAAGAAAGCCTCCTTCTTCATGGATTTCAACCGCCGCGACGTGCAGGACAATTCCGTCATCGTGGCCCAGTACTTCGACCCCACAACCTTGACCCAGTCGAGCTTCAACACGGCGGTTTTATCGCCCTCCGCTTTTATGGTGCTGGCGCCGCGGCTGGATTATCAGCTCAGCACCAACAACACGCTCACCATGCGCTTCGAGGAGCGGATCAATTCCAGGGACAACGCGGGCCTGGGCGGCACCAGGTTGCCCTCGCCCTATTCCAACCTGGCCTACAACACCACCGGTGACGGGCAGAACCTCATGGTCACCGAGAGCGCCATTCTCAGCCCCAGGGTGGTGAATGAGACGCGTTTCCAGTTCTTCCGCAATTGGACCAACTCTCCCGGCAACATGATTCCGCAAATCAATGTGGCGGGCTCCTTCGTTACCGGGGGCAATGGCCTGGGCAATACGCACGATTTGACGCGCCACTTTGAATGGCAGAACAACACCTCCATCTCGCACGGCCGGCATACCATCCGTTTCGGTGTGCGGGTGCGCCGCGACGGCGATCAAAGCAGCCAGCCGAACGGCTTCAACGGCGCCTTCACCTTCCTCGGCGGCGTGGTGCCCGCGCTCGATTCGGCCAACCAGCCGGTGCTCGATCCGAACGGCAATCCGGTCACCACCACGCTGACTTCGCTACAACAGTACGAGCGCAACATTCTGCTTTCGAACGCCGGCTTCACGGCGGCTCAGGTCCAGGCGTTGGGCGGAGGGCCTTCGCGCTTTACGATTCAGGCCGGACAGTCGTACATCAGCGACGCCCGCTGGGACGCCGGCCCGTTCGTGCAGGACGACTGGCGTTGGCGCCCCAATTTCACCGTGAGCCTTGGATTACGCTACGAAGCGCAGACGCTGGTGAGCGACCACCGCGATGTGGCGCCGCGCGTCGGCTTTGCGTGGGCTCCCGGAAGCGCCAAAAACGGCCGGCAGAAGACCGTGGTCCGCGGCGGCTTCGGGTTCTTCTACGACCGCATCGGGGTGGGCCTGTTCGAGACCGCGGCTCTGAACAACGGCATCAACCAACTGCAATACACCGTATACAACCCCACCTTCTATCCGAATATTCCGTCGCTGGCGTCGTTGAGCGCCGGCCAGAATACCATAAACCGGGTCGATCCCAACCTGCGCTCGCCTTATAGCATGCAGACGGCGATCGGCGTGGAGCGGCAGTTGCCGCGCAACACGACCGTGGCGGTGACCTACACGCTCAATCGCGCCGTCCACATGGCGCAATCGGTTCCGGTCAACACGCCTCTGCCTGGCACGTTCAATCCGGCTTTGCCGCTCAGCGCGGCCAACGGCGTTTTCCCATACGGCTACTCGGCGGGCACCATCTTTCAGAACGAATCCGGCGGCGCGATGCGGCAGCAGATGTTGATGTTCAACTTCAACACGCGCTTTAGCAGCAAGGTGTCGCTGTTCGGCAACTACTCGCTGGTGTACGCCAAGGATCTGCCTTCGACACCGACCAATCCGTATGACTTCGCCATGGATTGGGGCCGGTCGAATTTCGATCGCCGCAACAGCTTCCAGTTGGTCGGCAGCATCATCGCGCCCGCGGCCATTCGGCTGGCGCCCTTTATCACCGTGCGCTCCGGTCAGCCTTATGATGTGGTGGGCGGCCAGGACCTTTACGGCGACACCCTGACCAACGCCCGCGCGGGACTGCTTTCGGCGGCCACGTGCGCCGGCGTGGTCCGTTCCGGCGACACGGTCTGCTCGCCCTTCGGCACGTTTACCTCCACCTACAGCGTGACCAACCCGGGCAATCTGGTTCCGCGCAATTACCTGACGATGCCGGGGCTGGTGTCGGCAAATCTGCGGATTTATCGCGTCTTTGGCTTCGGCGGCAGTAAGAAAGCGCAGCGTGCCCAGGGGCCGGATGGCATGCCCGGGGGCAGCCCCGGCCTGATGGGAATGGCGGGCGGCGCACACGGTCCCGGTGGCGGCGGCCCCGGTGGCGGCGGTCCCGGTATGGGCGGCCCCGGCGGTCCTCACGGTGGCGGCGGTATGGGCGGCCCCGGCGGTTTCATGGGCGGCGGTTCCACCGAGCATCCTTATAACGTGACGCTCTCGGTAAACTTCGAAAACCTGCTCAACCACTTCAACCCCGGCGGGTATCAGGGAGCCATCACCAGCCCCTACTTCCTCCAGGCGACCTCCGTCAATACCGGCTTCGGCGGCGGCGGTCCGGGCGGCCCTGGGGGCCCTGGCGGTTTCGGCGGCGCAGCCAACAACCGCCGCGTCCAACTCGGCATTCGCTTCACCTTCTGAGCTAAGTAAGGGGTGCGGAGCGCCGCCGCGGTATCATAAATCTATTCGTGAGCACCGCGGTCTCCCAAGCCCCTAAAGTCTCTGCCGGAAAGGCTGTCTTCACCATTCTGGGCGCGATCAGTTTCTGTCATTTCCTGAATGACATGATGCAGTCGCTGATCCCGGCCATCTACCCGCTGCTCAAAGCCTCGTACCACCTCGACTTCGGGCAGATCGGGCTGATCACGCTGACCTCGCAGCTCACCGCCTCGCTCCTGCAACCGGTGGTCGGGCTCTACACGGACCGGCGTCCGCTGCCCTATTCGCTGGCCGCGGGCATGGGGTTCACGCTGGGCGGCCTCGCGCTGCTATCGATGGCGCCAACGTTCGCCGTCATCCTGGTTGCGGTGGCCCTGGTCGGCATGGGCTCGGCGGTCTTCCACCCCGAGAGCTCGCGCGTGGCGCGCATGGCTTCGGGCGGGCAGCATGGCCTGGCGCAATCGCTGTTTCAGGTGGGCGGCAATGCAGGCTCGGCGCTGGGTCCGCTACTGGCCGCGTTTATTGTTCTGCCCAACGGACAGCACAGCATCGCCTGGTTTTCTGGGGCCGCCATCCTGGCGATGATCCTGTTGGCCAACGTAGGTTCGTGGACCAGGGGCCACCACCTGGCCGCGGCAAAGTCGCGCGCCCAGACCGGCCGGCGGCGCCCCTTGCTCTCGCGCCGGCGCGTGGCGGCGTGCCTGGCCATCCTGGCTGCGTTGATCTTCTCGAAGTATTTCTATCTGGTGAGCCTCATCAGCTATTACTCCTTCTACCTGATGGGCAAGTTTCACCTCTCGGCGCAGGAAGCGCAGATCTACCTGTTCGCCTTCCTGGGCGCGGTGGCGGCCGGCACGATTATAGGCGGCCCCATCGGCGACCGTTTCGGCCGCAAGTACGTCATCTGGTGCTCGATCCTCGGCGTGCTGCCGTTCACGCTGGCGCTGCCGCACGCGAATCTGTTCTGGACCGGCGTCCTCAGCGTGGTGATCGGCTTGATCCTGGCCTCGGCCTTCTCGGCGATCCTGGTCTACGCCCAGGAACTGGTGCCTGGAAACGTGGGCGCCGTCTCCGGCCTGTTCTTCGGTTTCGCCTTCGGCATGGGCGGTGTAGGGGCAGC
>Ga0075030_100000225_pt1 | contig 46984 bp, 45 predicted proteins | sample LitLauG_LLR_2012_FD_71393 | JGI IMG/M metagenome (GOLD analysis project Ga0075030, IMG submission 71393) | Freshwater sediment microbial communities from Pennsylvania, USA - Little Laurel Run_MetaG_LLR_2012 | ecosystem: Environmental > Aquatic > Freshwater > Creek > Sediment | place: USA... | reverse complement strand
AGGTCGCGGATCAGTGGAGGCAGGCGCAAGCCGCTGTTCGCATCATATTGCTTGCGGTCTGCGACGATCTGCTCGATCTGGACCGGCGGGAGCACGGTGTTGACGGCAAGGTGGTTCGGGTCGATCACGCCGACGCCATCGCTGCGCCGAAACCATATCTTTCCGTCCGGAGATTTGGCGACACGCGGGGCGAGGAAGGAATTAATCGCAACGACCCTGACGCCGTCGAAGGGGTCGAACAGGAAGGTGTGGAGTGCGCGACTGCTCCCTGAGGCCAAAGCCTCCAACTCCGACCGGGCGATGCGCAGCAGACCGCAGGACGTGTACAGCCAGAACGAGTGGCTGTCGTCTTCGACGGCCCAATGCACCGAAGCGCAGGGCAAGCCGTTCTCGCTCGTCAACGTGGCGACGCGGCCGTCTTTCAACCGGCTGAGCCCGCCCTCCGTCGAGATCCAGAGTGCGCCCTCGCGATCGTACCAAAGGTCGTTGACATAGCCTCCAGCCAGCCCATTGGAGGCAGCGTAGCTGGCGCGGACCCGCCCGTCCTTCCAATAAGCAATGCCGGCTTGATAGAATCCGAGCCATAAGCCTCCGCCCACGGGATCGGCGGCTACCGCCTCGGCATAGCTGTCGCTTCCCAAAGTCCTCCAGGGGAATTGCTGCACTCCGCCATCCGGCGCCAAACCAAACAGACCGAGAGTCTCGTGGACGAACCACAGATTTCCGGCAGTGTCTTCCACGATGGCCTGCACACTTCCGGCTGGAAAAGCGCGTATCGGAACAAACCGGTCATTCTCCAGATAGCCGGTGCCGCTCGGCGTGCCGACCCAGATTCGTCCGCGACGGTCCTGAAAGAGAGCCGTGACAGGTCGATCCGGCAATCCACTGCCAACCACCTCCTTGACCACGCGCTGATCCGCTCGTTGCGGCGCGCGGCGCTCCCGATAGGCCCAGACTTCCCCGTGATTCCAGCGCTTCAACCCCTCGCCAGTGCCGATCCAGACGCTTCCATCCCTGGCCGGTAGGGCGACGTTGACCATGGCGGTGGTTGAGATTTGCTTGCCGGAAATGGTTGGAATCACAAAATCGCGAAAACGATCGAGGCCTTTGTCCGTCGACACCCAAACATTGCCCTCCCGATCTTCAAAGATAGCGGCCACGGCATCGGCGGACAGGCCGTCGGACTCCGCAAATTGGTCCGTTCTGCCCAGGCCTACATGCGTCAGGCCTCGATACGGAGTTCCCATCCACAGGCCGCCATCGCGATCGCGCAGCAGCCTTGTGACATAGGAGGGCTGGAATTGGCCGGGGAGCGAGTACACCTCGGCCTTTCCGCCAACCAGTCGCCGAAGACGCCGGTACGTACCGATCAGGGGCTCGGCGTCATCGGCTTCACCAACAGCCATAACTCCGTACGGCTCGGGAATCGGATAGAGTTGCGGAGGCCCCGGTTTCCATCGCCACAACCCGCTCTCCGATCCTACCCAGAGATTGCCCTTCGGGTCTTCATAGTACCCATTCACCGAGGCGCCGAACCTGCCGTCCGCCCCATCGCACTGGACGCTGCCCTTCCGGATGACGCAGAACTCCCCGTTGGGCTGCGCGTATCCGCCGGCCCATATCGAACCGTCCCGATCCTCAAACAGGCCGGATAGCCCGAAGACCACGCCGGCAAGTTCCGCGTACGTGGTAAGTTTACCGTCCTTCCAACTGGCCAGCCCCTGCCTCGTGCCGATCCAAAGCGTACCATCGCGCCCAGCTAGCAGACACATAATGAAGTCGCTCGGAAGATGTTGGTTCGGCGGCGACTCCCAGGGTGTGGTACGCACACCGTCGAATCGAAGCAAGCCGAATTCGGTGCCAAGCCAGAGATAACTGTCGGGCGTCTGGGCGATGGATGCGACCCGGCCTTTGAGGAAGCCCTCACCGATCGGCCACGACTTGTGCGCGTACTGGCTGATCTCCAGCGCCGGATTCAATGCGAACGCGCACTGTCCGGCTGCCAGCAAGCCGGCGAACCAGAAAGCTCCCCTCATGACGAATGACCTCATTATGCCGTACGCGGCTGTGAGGCAGGTTGTTAAATTAACCTGCGGCGGATTGGCAATCTGATTGGCAATCCGCCTCTTGAGCTTGCGGCTTGCGTACAGCCCTCGGCAGGCGGGTAGCCAACCCGCCGCAGATTGACAATCTGCCCAACAAAAAGATCTCCCCAAACAAAAGCGCGATCCTCACGATCTTCCTCTGTGAGGAGAGCCGGAGATTGCCGGCTACAACAAGCCTATGTCGACAACCATCAACCCACTCATCGAAACCTCAACGTGGTCGATTGACCCCGCACACTCGTCGGTCCACTTCAAAGTCCGCCACATGATGATCTCTTATGTTCGAGGCGAGTTCCAGGTGGTTCGCGGCGCGCTTAATCTGAATAGCGACGACATCATCCAATCGAGTGTCGAGGCCGAAATCGAGGCGGCGTCGATCGAGACGCGGGATCAACAGCGCGACGCTCATCTCCGGAGCGCGGATTTCCTCGATGCGGAGCAGTATCCGGTAATTACCTTCCGGTCGACAAAGATCCACGAAATGGGGGGTGAAGCCCTTCGTGTGGATGGTGATCTGACGATTCACGGTGTCACGCGCGACGTGACACTCCATGTCGATAGTGTTTCGCCCGAGACGAAGGATCCTTGGGGGAACCTGCGCCTGGCGGCATCGGCGGGCACGGTCATCAGGCGCAAGGACTTCGGCCTGAACTGGAACACGGTGCTGGAAACGGGCGGAGTTCTTGTGGGAGACGACATCGCGATCGAGTTCGACCTCGAATTTGTGAAATCGCAGCAGTGAGGACGGCTGACGGTGACAGGACCGCAAATGATCTACCTGGCCCGGCATGGCGAGACCGCGTGGTCACTCAGCGGGCAGCACACCGGGCTCACCGATCTGCCACTGACACCGCGCGGCGAATGTAATGCTCGCCGCCTCGGGAACGGCTTGCGGGCTTGGAGTTCGCGAAGGTGTTTACCAGCCCGCTGCAACGGGCGTCGCGGACGTGTGAACTGGCCGGTTTTAGGTCTACGGCGGAAGTCGATCGGGACCTGGTCGAATGGCATTACGGCGACTATGAGGGTCTAAGTACGGCGGACATTCACTTGAAACGTCCGGACTGGGAGCCATTCCGCGATGGATTCCCCGGAGGCGAATCATTCGACCAGGTTGGAGCACGAGCAGACCGCGTCGTCAACCGGGTCCGATCGGTCGATGGCGCCGTGCTGCTCTTCTCCAGCGGGCACTTCCTCCGCATCCTGGCCGCGCGCTGGCTTGGCCTCGATCCGAAGGGCGCCCGCTACTTCCTATTGGGGACGGCGAGCCTGAGCACGCTGACCTATGAACACAATCCATCCCAGCCGGTGATCGGTCTGTGGAATGACACCCGTCACGTAAGGGCGCAATGCCTGGAGGAATCCAAGTGAGCACCAACAGCATCGTGGAAACTATGATCGTCAGCGAGAATCCGAAATCTCCGGATCGACCTGGTTGGGGTCCGGTATTCCTCTTGGGGATGGACAACGGCCTGTATGAACGCCACCTCCTGTTCGACAACGTCATCGACCGGGCCTGCGCCGACTCCCGCGATCGCTTTGAAGCACTTGCCCGGGCAGTGAGGGACATCCTTTCCGAGCGCTGGGTGGCGACCGAGAGCACCTACGAGCGCCTGAACCCAAAGCGAGTCTACTACCTCTCGATGGAGTTTCTCATCGGCCGTTCGCTGGCCAACAACGTCACCAATCTCTTTCTCGATCCCGTTATTCGCGAAGCCGTGAAAGATCAGAGCATCGATTGGCCCGAACTGCTGGAGGAGGAACCGGACGCGGCCCTCGGCAATGGCGGGCTCGGCCGCTTGGCGGCATGCTTCCTGGACTCGATGGCCACTATGCAACTTCCGGCCATGGGCTACGGTCTGCGATACGAATACGGAATGTTCAAGCAAGCTTTCCAGGACGGCTGGCAGCGGGAGCAACCGGACAACTGGCTGCGCCGGTCCGATCCTTGGGAGGTTGCCCGGCCACACGAGAAGGTCGAAGTCAAGCTCAATTGTTCCTTTGAAGCGCGCGCCGGTGAATTGTGCCCCATCCAAGGCCGTCCGTCCAGCCTGATTGGAATTCCGTACGATCGGCCGGTAGTGCGCTACGGGGCAAAACCATCAATACCCTTCGCCTCTGGGAGGCGGCGGCGCCGGATTATTTCGACTTTCAAGCGTTCAGTCACGGCGAATTCGTTGGCTCCGTGGCGGAGACCCTCGGCGCGGAGTCTCTTACCCGCGTACTGTATCCGGACGACTCGACGAGCATGGGCCAAGGTCTGCGGTTCGTGCAGGAATACTTCCTGGTGGCCTGCTCGCTGGCCGATATCGTGCGCCGGTTTCAGCGGAGCAACGCCGATTGGAACGCGTTTCCAGAGCAGGTGGCGATCCAACTCAACGATACCCACCCAACGATGGCGGTTCCCGAGTTGATGCGCATCCTGCTGGACGATGCGCACCTCGGCTGGGATCAGGCTTGGGAGCTGACGCAGAGGACATTGGCGTACACGAACCACACTCTGCTACCGGAAGCGCTCGAAAAATGGCCCCTGGAGTGGTTCCGTGCGATGGTGCCGCGGCTTCTCGAGATCATTCTCGAAATTAACCGGCGTCTGCTGATCTCGGTGCGGACCAGCTTTCCAGTCGACGAAGGCCGCGTTCAGCGGGTCAGCCTGGTGGAGGAGACGCCAGAGCGCAAAATCCGGATGGCGAACCTGGCGATCGTCGGCGCGCACAGCACCAACGGAGTGGCTGCCATTCATTCGGAGTTGCTCCGCACCATGACCGTCAAGGACCTGGCGGAGGTGTTCCCCGAACGGTTTAACAACAAGACCAACGGAGTCACGCCGCGCCGCTGGTTGCATTTGTCGAACCCTGCGCTTTCCCGCGCGATTACCGAGGCCATCGGCGACGGCTGGATCAAAGACCTCGGGCAGTTGCGCAACCTCGAGCCGTTGGCCGCGGATGCGGCCTTCTCGGATTCGTTTCGCGCGGCCAAGCGGCGTGCCAAATGCGATTTCGCCGACTGGTTGCGACAGGACTCCGGGGTAACCGTCGACCCGGACAGCATTTTCGATTGCCAGATCAAGCGCATCCACGAATACAAACGGCAACTGCTGAACGCTCTGCGGGTGGTGGTGCTGTACAACCGGCTGCGGGAGAATCCCCAGCTCGATCTGCAGCCGCGGACGTTCTTCTTCGCCGGCAAGGCGGCGCCCGCCTACCATCTAGCCAAACTGGTCATCAAGTTCATCAACAATCTGGCAGGCATGATCGATGGCGACCCTGCGATGCGAGACCGGATCAAGGTCCTGTTCCTGCCCGAATACGACGTCACCCTGGCGGAGCGTCTGATCCCTGCCAGCGATGTCTCCAACCAGATCTCGACTGCGGGCTATGAAGCCAGTGGGACCAGCAATATGAAATTCATGATGAATGGCGCGCTGACCGTGGGAACGCGGGACGGCGCCACCATCGAGATGGCGGAAGAGGCCGGCGAGGAAAACTTCTTCCTCTTCGGCCTGACCACGGAACAGGTGGCCGGCAGCCGCGGTTGGTACAACCCCCACTGGCACTACGAAAACGAACCGGAAACGCGGGCCGCGCTCGATCTGATCTTTTCCGATCACTTCAGCCGCAATGAGCCCGGTATCTTTGCGCCCTTGCGTGACACGCTGTTGACGCATGGCGACTACTATATGCACCTGGCCGATCTGACCTCTTACCTGCAGGCGCAGGGGCGGTTAGGTGAACTCTACGCCGATTCGAACGGCTGGGCGCGCAAGGCCATCCTGAACGTGGCGGGCTCGGGGAAATTTTCCAGTGACCGTACGATCGCCGAATACGCATCCGGCATCTGGGGCGTGAAGCCGTGCCCAGTCCAGTGAAAACGCACGCAGGTGCGGATGTCTCGCCGTTAGCCGGACGCCCGGCGCCACGAGAGATGCTGATCGATCCGTTGCGGCTCGAGCGCGAGTATTTCGAGCGGCATCCGGATCTGGGCGATGCCGAGCAGATGGTGAGGTTCGGAACCAGCGGACACCGGGGTTCCCCGTTGCGAGGCAGCTTCACCGAAGCCCACATTCTCGCCATCACTCAGGCGATCTGCGAATACCGCGCCGGTCACGGCACGGATGGTCCGCTCTACATGGGGATGGATACGCACGCCATTTCCGCGGCGGCGCAACGAACGGCGCTCGAAGTCCTGGCGGCCAACGGAGTCGAGACGATCATCCAGCGCGACGATGGCGTTACGCCAACGCCGGTAATCTCACGCGCCATCCTGGTCTACAACCGCGGCCGCAAACAGCACTTGGCCGACGGCATCGTGATCACGCCTTCCCACAATCCTCCGCGGGATGGAGGCTTCAAATACAACCCGCCTAATGGCGGCCCAGCCGACACCAGCACTACGCGATGGATCGAGGACCGGGCGAACGAACTGCTCGGCGGTGGTAACGCCACGGTGAAACGGATGGCGTACGCGTCCGCGAGGAAGGCCGGGACGACCCACCAGGAAGATTTCGTCATTCCTTACGTTGAGGATCTTCGAAACGTGGTGGACATAGAGGCAATCCGCGATGCCGGTCTGACGCTTGGCGTAGATCCGCTGGGAGGCGCCGCCAGACCTTACTGGGAGCCGATCAACTCCATTTACAAACTGGACATCCAAGTCGTGAATCCGGTGATGGATCCGACATTCTCGTTCATGACGCTGGATCATGACGGCGAGATCCACATGGACTGCTCCAGCCCGTATGCGATGGCCCGACTGGTCGGACTAAAAGACCAGTATGAGGTCGCCTTCGCCAACGACCCGGACTCGGACCGCCACGGCATCGTCACTCCGTCCGCCGGTCTGATGAACCCGAACCACTACCTTGCTGTAGTCATCCGGTATCTGCTCAGGAACCGGCCGCAGTGGCGGCCCGACGTGGCGGTCGGCAAGACCCTGGTCAGCAGCAGCATGATCGACCACGTGGTGCGAAAGGCCGGCCGCCGGCTGAACGAGGTTCCCGTTGGATTCAAGTGGTTCGTGGACGGCCTGTTTGACGGATCGTGCTGCTTCGGCGGCGAGGAGAGCGCCGGCGCCAGCTTTCTGCGCTTCGACGGCACAGTCTGGACGACCGACAAGGACGGGCCGATCATGGACCTCCTCGCCGCGGAGATTACCGCGCGCACGGACAGGGATCCCGGCGAGCATTACTGCCGGCTGACCGCTGAGTTCGGAACGCCACTCTATACGCGGCTCGACGCACCGGCAGCTCCCGAGCAGAAGGCCAGGCTACAGAAGCTGTCACCTGAGAGCGTCAAGGAATCGCAACTTGCCGGTGAGCGGATCACCGCGAAATTGACTCGCGCACCCGGAAACAACGCGCCAATCGGCGGTCTGAAAGTGGTGACTGCCAGCGGATGGTTCGCGGCGCGGCCCTCCGGCACGGAGAACATCTATAAGATCTATGCCGAGAGTTTCCGGGGCGAAGGGCACCTGGACTCGATCGTATGCGAAGCCCAGGAGATCGTCGATCGCGCCCTCAATTCGCCGGAGGCGCGAGCATGAACCCGCCGTTTGCGCCGAACTACCGCGCCTCGGGCCTGCTCCTGCATGTCACTTCCCTGCCCTCGAAATATGGCATAGGCGACGTCGGGCCGGCTGCCTTGGCCTGGATCGATCGGCTCCGGGAGGCCGGGCAAAGCTGGTGGCAAGCGCTGCCCATCGGACCCACTGGCTATGGCAACTCGCCCTATCAGCCCTTGTCTTCCTTCGCGGGCAACGAACTTCTGGTCAGCCCGGATTGGCTGGTGGAGGACGGATTATTGCGAGAGAGGAGTCGGGCGGCGGTTATTTCCCGCGTCTCGAAATCGACTACGGCGCCGTGATCGCCTACAAGCGGCGCCTGGTCCAGACGGCCTGGGCCAGGTTTTCTGCTGCGGCGCACGCCAGTCTCCGCGTGGACTACGATCAGTTCCGCAACGATCAGGCACACTGGCTGGAGGACTATGCGCTTTTCCGCGCCTTGAAGGCCAAGTACAACGGCGCCTATTCTCTGCGCTGGCCGAGGGAACTGGTGGAGCGAGCCCCTTCCAGGCTGGCGGAGGCGCGCAGGGAACTGGCGGAGACCATCGACCAAGTGTGCTTCGCCCAGTTCCTCATCTTCCGTCAGGGTGCACGGCTGAAAGCGTACGCCCACGCCAACGGTGTGCGGCTGATCGGCGACCTGCCGTTTTTCGTGTCGGCCGATTCCAGCGATGTCTGGGCGAACCCCGAGATCTTTCTCTTGACCGAGCAGCGCCTTCCGCGATTCGTCGCCGGTGTGCCGCCCGATTACTTCAGCGCGGACGGACAGCTTTGGGGCAATCCCGTTTACGACTGGGAGGCGCTTCGCCGCTCCGGTTATCGCTGGTCGATCGACCGCCTGCGGGCCTTGCTGTCGCACGTCGACGTGATTCGGCTGGATCATTTTCGGGGTTTCGCGGCGGCCTGGCATGTGCCGATGGGGGAGTCCAGCGCGCGGGACGGGCAGTGGGTGTCCGGTCCCGGGGCCGACTTCTTTGAAACGGCGAGAAGGGAATTAGGCGCCCTGCCGTTTATCGCCGAAGACCTGGGGCTGATCACGCCCGATGTGATTGAGCTGCGCGACTCTCAGAATTTGCCGGGCACGCGCGTTCTTCAGTTTGGGTTTGACGGCAATCCGGAGAATCCGCATTTGCCGCACAATTACGTTCCCAACGCCGTGGCCTATACGGGCACGCATGACAACAACACGACGCGCGGCTGGTTTGAAGCGCTGCCGGAACCGCAAAGACAAACGCTTTGGGCGTACCTGGGGCGAGAGCCCGGAGAGAGCCGTGAGGCCGCTGCCGAGTTGATGCGACTGGCATGGCGGTCGCCCGCCGCCCTGGCAATCGCTCCTTTGCAGGATTTGCTCAATCTGGGAGGCGATGCCCGCATGAATGTACCCGGCCAGGCCGGCGGCAACTGGCGATGGCGTGCGACTGACGAGATGCTCTCGCCGGCTGAATTCGATTGGCTGCGAAAGTTAGCGGAAAACTCCAACCGCTCGGCGACCGGTTCGGCGGCTGCGGAATCGCCCGAGCTCCAGGAAACAGAGGTGACACGATGAAAGCGACGCAATTGCTCCACAACCTGGGCCAGAGTATCTGGCTCGACAACATCACGCGCGACTTGCTGGACAGCGGCACGTTGAAGCGCTATATCGGCGATCTTTCGGTGACGGGACTCACCTCGAATCCGACCATCTTCGATCACGCCATCAAGAACAGTTCCGCGTATGACACGGCGATCGGCGACCATCTGCGAAGCGGCAAGACTGGCGAGGAGCTCTTTTTCGAACTGGCCCTGAGCGACATTACTCGAGCCGCCGCGGAGCTCCAGCCGATCTACGACCGCACGAATGGAGTGGATGGCTGGGTATCGCTGGAAGTATCGCCGCTGCTGGCGCACGACACCGCCAGCACGCTCCGCGAAGCCAAGGACCTGTACGCCCGCGCGGCGCGGCCAAACCTGTTCATCAAAATACCTGGCACGACGGAGGGACTGCCCGCCATCGAGGAAGCGATCTTCGCCGGGATACCGGTGAACGTCACGCTTCTGTTTTCGCGAGAGCAATACGTTGCTGCCGCCGAGGCTTTCCTGCGAGGCGTGGAGCGGCGCATGGATGCGGGCCTAAATCCCAATGTCGGCTCGGTCGCTTCGGTCTTCGTGAGCCGCTGGGACACCGCGGTCGCCGGCAAGGTGCCCGAGGCTTTGCTCAATCAGCTTGGCATCGCCGTCGCCGGGCGCACTTACCAGGCATATCGCCAGTTACTAAGTTCGGCGCGGTGGCAGCGCGCTTACAACGCCGGCGCCCGTCCGCAGAGGCTGCTTTGGGCCAGCACCGGCACCAAGGACCCCAAAGCCTCGGACATTCTGTACGTCAAGGCTCTGGCCGCGCCGTTCACCGTCAACACCATGCCGGAGGCCACACTCAAGGCTCTCGCCGGACACACCGAACTTGGGACGATCCTGCCGGCCGATGGCGGCGATTGCGAACAGGTGCTCGGGCAGTTTGCCAAGGCTGGGATTGATATCGATGGAATGGCGGTCCGGCTACAGGATGAGGGAGCGAAGTCGTTCGTCCAATCGTGGAACGAGCTGATGGGCGTGATCGCGAGCAAGAGCGCCTCGATTCAGGAGCCCGCGGGGGTGTGAGAGGCTAGGGCCGACTACGCGCCGCCTGACGGCCAAGCCCAGGCCGGCCGGTAATGCGCTCCACGCCGTCGGCTAGCCGGTCATGCCGGCCAGCTTGCGGCGGTGCGGCTACCAACGGCCGGCGTGAGCAGCGCCATCGACGTGTAACACCTCCCCGCTGACCTGGCCTGCCTCCGCCAGGTAGAGAACAGCGTCGACAACGTCTTTCACGTCCGCGATTCCCCCCATGGGCTGCAACGTCTTGAGAAAGTCCTTGGGGTCGTCCCTGTGCAGCGGTGTATCCACCACGCCGGGGGCCACCGCGTTGAAACGGATACCTTCTCGTGCATACTCGATTGCCAAACTTCGGGTCACCGCATTCAGTCCTCCCTTCGTGATCATCGGAACCGAGCCATTCACGCCCGCGATCGGCTGATCCGCAAGTGCTGCCGTGATGTTCACAACGCTGCCGGATTTCTGTTTCAACATCTGCTTGACTGCGAACTGAGTGATGTGTAGAAATCCCAGGAGGTTGGTCGAAACCAGGGAATTGAAGTCTTCTTCGGTAAACTCCGTGAAGCGCTTCGTGAAGAAGATCCCGGCACTGTTCACCAGAACATCGATGGTTCCGAAGTGCTGGATTGCCGCATCCGCAGCCTTCGCGGCAGTTTCCCGCTTACCGATATCGCCATCGACGAGAATCAGGTTCGGCGTGGCTTGCAACGAATGACTCACGTCTCGCGATGTTGCCACAACGTTGTGGCCAGCCTTAAGAAAGGCATCGACCAGACCGGCGCCGATGCCTTTCGATGCTCCCGTGACGATCGCTGTCTTCTTATCCGGCATGACTATTCCTCCAGGACCGTTCGGCGGTTGTAGACGGTGGGGTATTTCACGGACGCCTCACATGGTCAGAACGACGCGGAACTGCGCATCGCCGCTCATCATGCGCGCATAAGCCTCACCCGCCCGTTCGAGCGGATACGTTTCAATCATCGGGCGCACGCCGCTGAGCGCGGCAAAGCGCAGTGTGTCCTCGGTATCGGCCGGCGTTCCCGCGAGCCATCCCTGAATCGAATGGCTGCCGAAGATGAGTTGCGCGGGCATCACTTCAATAGGACTGAAATCGGCGCCCACAACGATCAACTTGCCGTTCGGCCCCAAACCGTCGATCAGTTCGGACATCGACTTGGCGTTTGGCGCCGTTGCCAGGATGACACGCGCCCCGCCGAGTTTCTGTAATTCCGCGGCCGCATTCGTGGCTTTGCTGTCGATGTACAGGCTCGCCCCGAGCTTTTTTGCGAGGGCCGCATTGCCGGAACCGCGACCGATGGCTGCAACGTGGTAACCGAACTTGTTCGCGAATTGAATCCCGAGGTGGCCGAGACCACCGATTCCCTGCACCGCCACCAGGTCGCCCGGGAGGGCGCCGCTGTGCCGCAGCGAGTTGTACGTGGTGATTCCGGCGCACAGGAGCGGCGCCGCTTCTACGTCGCTGAGAGTCTCCGGTATGGCCACCAGCGCCTCGGCCGGAGCCACCATGTATTGCTGATATCCACCGTCGTAGCTGATGCCCGGAATCTTCACGTTCTGGCAATTGCGAAAATCTCCCCGGCGGCAAGCGAGACAGGTGCCGTCATGGCCGCCGTGCCAACCTACGCCAACGCGCTGCCCCATCCGCCACTCGGAAACAGCCGCGCCCAACTCGTCAACGATGCCCGCGACTTCGTGTCCTGGAACGCGTGGGTACTGAATACCTGGCAACGCGCCTTCTTTCGTGAGCGCGTCGCTGTGGCAGATACCGCAGGCCTGCACTCTGATACGTACTTCTCTTGCGCCCGGCTGGGGAATCTCTCGCTCGACGATTTGGAAATCGGCTCCAGGCCCCGAAATTTCCGCGGTCTTCATAGTGGCTACTGTGACTGTCGTTGTTGTCATAAATCCTCCTTCGATTTCTTTAGCTATTTTGGAGACACGTGTCAGAGGCGAGATGACCGCTCACCGGTCATCTCGCCCGACACCTCAAAAATCAGTTCCAGCTCGACCGGTGTGCCGAGCGGAAGGCTTGCCACGCCGTACACCAAACGGCTTGGATTTTTGTCTTTTCCGAAGACGTCTTGGAGCAACTCCGAAGCCCCGTCCGCAACTTTCGGCTGATCGCGGACATCCCCCACGGTGGCTACCGCTACCCCAAGCCGAACTACCCGAGCCACCTTATCGAGCGACCCTAGATGCTGCCGCGCCACCGCGAGGGCGTTGCGCGCGGCCAGGTAAGCCGCCTTCCGCCCAGCCTCCACGTCGAGTTTGGCACCCACTCGGCCAACAAATGTTGCGGCTTGGTTCTCGGTAGGCAGCATCCCAGTCAGGAAAAGCAGATTGCCGGACTGCACCGCCTCCGCATAGATGCCGAATGGCTCGGGCGGCGCAGGGAGGTGGATTCCAAGTTCCACTAATCGCTGCTCGGCGCTGTCCGGCATAGGCACATTAAAACCGACAGTTTGCTGTTTCAAAGCTGTCCTCCAATTACCGCCACCACGGGAACACTCTCCGCGTCTGTTCCGCGAACAGTTGCGGCCGTAAGGTCCTTGTTCGACGAGCCTTGGTGGCGCATGCTTGAGCTTGCGCGCGGCGTACCTGAGATTCGGGCCGAGCGCAAGCTAAAGCATTCGCCACCAACACTAGCCGAACGTGAACGAAAAGACCTCGACACCGGGATCGAGGAATTCAATCCCAACGGTCCGATCTTGGATTCGCCCCTTCTGGCGTATGAGCTGATAGAGCCGCGGCTTCAGAACCTCGCCGGAACCATCAGGGCCGGAGTCGACTCCGTGATTGTCACCCGGTGCGGCGCCATCCAGAGTCACCTTGAAACGGACTCGGCTGCCGTTCTTCGCTGGACCTAACACCATATGCAGGTCGCGCGCATGGAACCGGTACACGACCTTGCCGGGCTCTTCCTGAAGCGCGCTACGCTCGGGTCCGACGTTCCACAAACCGGCCAATCCCCATTGATTTAAAGCGGGCGCACGGGGCGGGCTGTAGGTCTTTCGCGAGTCGTGAGCCATTCGCTCGCGTGAAACGAAACGCTCGGAGCGTTCGTAGCCGGCGTACGTCTCGGGAGACTGTACGTCATCGCTCGGGGGCGCCTCGACTCCTGGATCGGTTATTCGAACAGGGCTACCGTTCAGGACGGCTGTTCCGTTTTCGCGCAAGAGTTCCTGGATGACGCGCTCGGACTTCTCATATTCGCCTTCGCCGAAGTGATGGTAACGGATTCGCCCGCTCCAATCGATGAAGTAGTCGGCCGGCCAGTATTCGTTGTGGAATGCAGACCAAATCGAATGATCGCTGTCGATTGGGACCGGGAAGACGACACTCAAGTCAGAAACGGCGTTTCTTACGTTTGCCGGATCTTTCTCGAAGCCGAACTCAGGCGCATGGACGCCGATGACGACCAGGCCGGCATCCTTGTACTTTTCCGCCCACGCCTTGATGTAGGGGAGTTCGCGCAGGCTGTTAATACACGAGTAAGTCCAGAAGTTCACGAGCACGATCTTACCGCGAAGCGACTTACCGCTCAACGGAGGGGAGTTGAGCCAGGCCACCGCGCCATCCAAATCAGGCATTCGTCCTTCGTCTCCCGTTCCTGATGCAATCGCGACGACCCCGCAGATAAGGGCCGCAGCGCTAATCCAAAAGGCAAGATTCTTCATGAACGAAGTAGACCTCCTAAAACTTGCAGATGCAAACGACTCAGTAACCGTCGACGTCGATCACAGCCCGCGCAAAAGCCTGCGACACTTCTTGGGGCACGTTATGACCGGCGCCCTTGAGAATTCGATGCGAGTACTTGCCCGGGAATTTCTTCGCGTACGTCGTGCCATCCGGCCTTGGCTGTGTGCAGAACCTTTTCAATTGGGCCATAGCGGGTTCCTTTCTCAACCTGTTCGCTGTGATAAGCCCCAGCTGATAATTTGCGCTACTGCGAAATCGAAAGCATCACGAGATGCAGTATATTGCGGATAACGCCAAACGGGCGATTGCCGATACCACAAACGTGGTATCCGAACACTTCCGATTGGGCTACGCCAGGAAGAACGCCGCCAAATCCATTAGACAAATGTGTCGGTCGATACCGACGCCAGCATCTGCCCCATAACCGTCAATCCATGAGGCAAGAACCGTCGAGTTCGCAGCGCGATTTCGCCAACAGATTCTCCCCTTCCGCGATCTTCTGATATGGAGGCGTTGACACCGCGGCATGCCCGCGGATTTCCTCAGAGGAGCCAGGAGAATGGAAGCAATCGAAGAGAAGGCCGAGACGCGCTCGGCCGTCGGGAGCCCTGCGTGGAAGGCGCTTGAGGCGCACTATAAGAATGTTCGGAACCTGCATCTGCGCGAGCTGTTCGCGGACGACCCGGCCCGGGGCGAACGGCTGACGGCTTCCGCGGTGGGGATCGAGCTCGATTACTCGAAGAACCGGATTACCGATCAAACGCTCCAGCTTCTGTTGCAGCTCGCCAAAGAAGCGGGCCTTGAAGAGCGGATCGCGGCGATGTTCTCCGGAAGCAAGATCAACATCACCGAAAACCGAGCCGTTTTGCATATCGCACTGCGCGCGCCGGTCAGCGCATCGATCGTCGTCGACGGGCAGAATGTCGTGCCGCAGGTCCACGCCGTCCTGGATCGGATGGCCCAATTCTGTGAACAGGTGCGGAGCGGCGCCTGGAGGGGTCACACGGGCAAGCGCATCCGGAATGTCATCAATATCGGGATCGGCGGTTCCGATCTCCGACCGGTTATGGCGTACGAGGCGCTGCGGCATTACAGTCAGCGAGACATGACGTTCCGGTTTGTCTCCAATGTCGATGGGACCGACCTTGCCGAAGCCGTTCGCGATCTCGACCCAGCAGAGACGTTATTCATCGTCTCCTCGAAGACCTTCACGACATTGGAAACGATGACCAACGCTCAATCGGCGCGCATCTGGTCGTTGGCGGGATTGGGAGGCGATGAAAGGTCGGTGGCCCGGCATTTCGTCGCGGTCTCGACGAATGCGAAGGAAGTGGCGAAGTTCGGAATCGACACCGCGAACATGTTCGGGTTTTGGGACTGGGTGGGCGGGCGCTACTCGATGGATTCGGCGATTGGCCTCTCGACCATGCTGGCTATCGGGCCCGATAACTTCCGCGCCATGCTGGATGGATTTCATCAGATGGACGAGCACTTCCGGACCGCACCATTCGAGCGGAATCTTCCTGTGCTTATGGGCCTGCTCGCCATCTGGTACAACGACTTCTTCGGCGCGCAGACGGTCGCCGTCCTGCCTTACGACCAGTACCTCAAGCGATTTCCGGCTTACCTGCAGCAGTTGACCATGGAGAGCAACGGCAAACATGTCGCGCTGGATGGCGATGCCGTCAAGACCGACACGGGTCCGGTCTATTGGGGCGAACCGGGCACGAACGGGCAGCACTCTTTCTATCAACTCATTCATCAGGGGACCAGGCTCATCCCTTGCGACTTCATCGCGTTCGCTCAGCCGCTCAATGCTCTGGGCCGGCACCACGACATGCTGATGGCGAACGTTTTCGCACAGACAGAGGCGCTGGCTTTCGGCAAGACTACGGAAGAAGTGAAAGCGGAGGGCACGCCGGACTGGCTGATACCGCACCGGGTCTTCGAGGGCAACCGGCCGTCGAATACGATTCTCGGCGCACGGCTCACCCCGGAAGTGCTCGGCAAACTGGTGGCGCTCTACGAGCACAGCGTGTTCACGCAGGGGGCCATCTGGAACATCGATTCGTTCGATCAATGGGGCGTCGAACTGGGCAAGGTGCTCGCCAAGCGCATCATTGGGGAACTGGAGAGCAACGAAGCACCCGCGCACGACAGTTCGACGAACCACCTGATCGGCCGGTACCGGAAGCTGAAGGAGATTGCATGACCACCATCGGTTACGACAAGCCGCTTTACATCCTGCCGTTCGACCACCGCGGCTCGTTCCAGACGAAGATGTTCGGTTGGAAGGGGACCCTGACGGCGGAGCAGACGACCGAAATCGCCGCTGCCAAGCAGGTGATCTATGACGGCTTCAAGGCCGCGGTCCAGGACGGCGTGCCCGAGCAGAAGGCGGGCATTCTGGTGGACGAGCAGTTCGGATCCGCGATCCTTCGCGACGCCGCCGCACAGCACTACACCAGGGCCTGCGCGGTCGAAAAGAGCGGGCAGGACGAATTCGATTTCGAATACGGCGAGGAATTCGCCAAACACATCGAGGCCGTGCGGCCGACGTTCAGCAAGGTGCTGGTCCGCTATAACGTCGAAGGCGATCGCGCACTGAACGCCCGACAAGCCGGCCGCCTGAAGCGATTGTCCGACTACCTCCACGGCCAGAGCGGCAGCCGGTTCATGTTCGAGTTGCTGGTGCCCGCCGAGAAATCGCAACTGGACCGGCTCAACGGAGACAAGAGGGCTTACGACGTGCAATTGCGCCCGCACCTGATGCTGCGGGCGATCGAGGAATTGCAGGACGCCGGCGTGGAACCGGACGTCTGGAAGATCGAAGGTCTGGACCGGCGCGAGGACTGCGAGCGAATTGAGGCGGCGGCGCGGCGGGAGGGCGTGACCAAGTCGGATGCATCATCCTGGGGCGCGGAGAAGACGACCATAAAGTCCACGAGTGGCTGACGACGGCGGCTGCGGTCCCGGGATTTGTCGGCTTCGCGGTAGGCCGCACCAGTTTCTGGGACCCGCTGGTGGCGTGGCGCGCCAAGAAGATCACACGCGAGGAGGCGGTGAAGGACATCGTGCGCCGTTACCGGGAGTTTGTCGACACGTTTGAGGGCAAGGCGTGAAACTCGCCCCTTCGATCCTGGCAGCGGATTTCACCCGTCTCGGAGCGCAAGTGGCCGAGGCGGAAGAGGCGGGAGCGGACCGGATACACATCGACGTGATGGACGGCCATTTTGTGCCCAATCTTTCGATGGGAGCGCCGATTGTTGCGTCACTGCGGCCGGTTACCCGGCTGCCGCTGGAGACGCACCTGATGATCTCGAATCCGGACTTGTTCCTACAGGAGTTCGCCGACGCCGGCTCCGATTCGTTTTTGGTGCATTGGGAAGGCAACGTCAACCTGCACCGCACGCTGCAGAGTATCAGGGCGCTCGGAAAACGCGCGGGCGTGGCGATCAATCCGGCAACTCCGGCGGACGTGCTCGAAGAAATACTGCCCGATATCGACCAGGTGCTCGTGATGACGGTCGACCCGGGTTTCGGGCATCAACATTTCCTCCATTCGACTCTGGGCAAGATCGGTCGCGTCCGGCGGCTGATCGATCGCGTGAAGCCCGAGTGCGACCTGGAGGTGGACGGCGGCATCGATCCGGAAACCGCGCGTCTGTGCGTTGAAGCGGGGGCCAACGTTTTGGTGGCCGGATCGGCAGTTTTTGGAAGCAGCGAAGGCGTGATGGCGGCGATGAGCCGCCTGCGCGCAAGGAGGAACTGACGTTATGCACCTCGGACTAGTGGGATTGGGAAGAATGGGCGCCAACATGGCGCGGCGGCTGATTAGAGGAGGCCACGAGTGTGTGGTTTTCGACATGTCTTCGAAGGCAGTGCAGGCGTTGGCCGCGGAGAAAGCCACCGGGGCAACGGACCTCCAGGATCTGGTGAGTAAGCTTGAAGCACCACGCGCGGTCTGGTTGATGGTTCCGGCGGGTGTGGTCGACGAAACCATTTCCCACATCGCGCCGCTTTTGGAAGCAGGGGACATCCTCATCGACGGCGGCAACTCCTACTACATCGACGACATCCGGAGGGCCAAGGAACTGGCGTCCCAGGGGATTCACTACGTGGACGTCGGCACGAGCGGCGGCGTGTGGGGCCTGGAGCGAGGCTACTGCATGATGATCGGAGGCGAGACTGAAATTGTCGGACATCTCGATCCCATCTTCCGGACGCTGGCGCCGGGAATGGGCGACATCGCGCGGACACCAGGGCGCCTGCCTGGCGACGGCACAGCCGAACTCGGCTATCTGCATTGCGGCAACAATGGCGGCGGCCACTTCGTCAAGATGGTTCACAACGGCATCGAATACGGAGTGATGGCGGCCTATGCCGAAGGCCTCGGAATCCTGCGCGACGCCAATGTCGGCAAACAGACCGGAACCGTGGATGCCGAGACAACACCCCTGCCCCATCCGGAGCACTACCAGTACGATTTCAAACTTCGCGACATCGCGGAAGTGTGGCGCCGCGGCAGCGTGATTGCTTCGTGGCTGCTCGACCTGACGTCGGCCTCGCTCGCCGAGGATCCGTCGCTGGCCAAGTTCGCCGGCCGCGTCTCGGATTCGGGCGAAGGGCGCTGGACGATCAAGGCCGCGATTGACGAAGCCGTGCCCGCGCCGGTTCTCACGGCCGCCCTCTATGAGCGGTTCGCCTCCCGCGGCGAGGCGGAATTCGCGAACAAGCTGCTTTCCGCAATGCGTTTTCAGTTCGGCGGCCACTGGAAAAGACCCCCGGGAAACAGGCTGCTTGAAAGGATAAACTATGAACGACTGTCACTCGGATGCACTGGTCTTCTTCGGCGCCACGGGGGACTTGGCCTATAAGAAGATCTTCCCGTCTCTGCAAGCTATGGTGAAGCGCGGCCATCTGGATGTCCCGGTGGTCTGCGTGGCCAAGTCCGGTTGGAATCTAGACCAGCTTCGCACACGCGCGCAGGACAGCCTGGAGAAACACGGCGGACTCGATCGCGCCGCTTTCGAGAAGCTCAGTAGCCTGCTGCATTACATCGATGGCGACTACATGGAGATGGAGACATTTCAATCGATCCGGCGGGAACTCGGTTTCGCTCAACGGCCGGCGCACTATCTTGCGATTCCACCGTCGCTGTTCGGCCAGGTGGTGGAACGGCTGGGCCAATCGGGATCCGCCAAAGGAGCTCGCGTCATCGTTGAAAAACCGTTCGGAAGCGATCTGGAATCGGCGCAGAAGCTGAACCAGATCCTGCTGGGGACGTTCAAGGAGAGGGAGATCTTCCGCATCGACCATTACCTGGGCAAGCGGCCTGTCTACAACATGCTCTTCAACCGCTTCACCAACTCGTTCCTGGAACCCTTCTGGAATCGGAGTTCGGTGGAGAGCGTGCAGATCACCATGGCGGAGGATTTTGGAGTCCAAGGGAGAGGCGCTTTTTACGATAAGACGGGAGCGATCCGGGATGTAGTGCAAAACCACCTGTTCCAAATCCTGACGAACCTGGCGATGGAGCCGCCGGTCAGGATGGATAGCGAATCCATTCGCGACGAAAAGGTCAAAGTGTTGAGAGCGATTCCGCCGGTCGAAGCGAGGAATCTGGTTCGCGGACAGTTTCGCGGATATCCGTCCGAGAACGGTGTTTCGCCGGACTCGAAGATCGAGACCTTTGCAGCTTTGCGGCTCCACATCGATTCCTGGCGTTGGCAAGGGGTCCCCTTCTACATCCGGGCAGGGAAGTGCATGCCCGTGACTAACACGGAGGTGGTCATCCGATTGCGGAAGCCGCCGGCGATCGTTCCGGGCGCGAAGTTGACGTCGAACTACCTCCGTTTTCGCATCAGCCCGGATGTGACGGTGGCGGTTGGCATGTTGTCCAGATTAGTCGGAGACGACATGACGGGCGAACCGGTGGAACTCATCGCGAGCCATCATCCGCAAGCCAACGAGATGGATGCTTACGAACGCGTCCTGGGCGACGCGATGTCGGGAGACCGGACGCTGTTTGCCCGGGAGGACTACATCGAAGAAGCATGGCGTATCGTCGATCCGGTGCTGCGTGCCGGTACTCCGGTCTATGAGTATGAACCGGGGACCTGGGGACCGACGAGTCCATCGATCGCCCCAGCGGGCGGTTGGCACGTTCCGGTATTGGCGCCATCCACAGATTTGCATGATGGCGTTCGTGCCGCGTGAATTTTTGTGGGGCAGATTGTCAATCTGCGGCGGATTGGCAATCTTAAGATTGGCAATCCGCCTACCGGGCATGGGCATGCAGCCGCACTTCCAGGCAGATCGACTCTTGAGAGTGCGGCGGATTGGCAATCCGTTCTGGCGGCAGCCTGCGTGATCCCGGCAGGCGGGTTGCCAACCCGCCGCAGATTAACAATCTGCCCCACGAAGGGAATTCTGATCCAAACAGAATGACCGCCGAGACGATCCTCTAAATGTGGAGACGGCGCTATGAACATCGAAGTGCTTGCTGATTCCGGATCGGTGGCTCAACGGGCAGCGTCCGTCATCGCCGATGAGGCATGGGCAGCCATTGCCACTCGCGGCTTGTTTGTGATGGCGGTAAGCGGGGGTCAGACCCCCTGGCTTATGCTGCGCGCGCTTGCGGCCGCGGGAATTCCTTGGCGCGCCGTACACATCTTTCAAGTCGATGAGCGCGTGGCGCCCGCGGGCCACACGGACCGCAACCTCACGCACCTGCGCGAAAGCCTGGTCCCACTCGCTCCGATTCCGCCCGACCAGATTTATGCGATGCCCGTCGAATCAACCGACCTGGAGGCGGCAGCGGCACAGTATGCCGGGACGCTACGGAGTATTGTGGGGTCGCCAGCGGTGCTCGACCTCGTACATCTCGGCCTGGGTCCCGACGGCCATACTGCATCTCTCGTGCCTGGCGACGACGGTGTTGGATGTCGAGAGCGCGGACGTAGCTTTGAGCGGTCCGTATCAGGGGCGGCGCCGCATGACCTTGACTTACCCGATTCTCAATCGCGCCCGGCGCGTTCTTTGGGTCGTAACCGGAGGCGAGAAGGTGGAGATGGTGAACCGCCTGCTCGACGGCGATCGATCCATTCCGGCGGGACGCGTTCGCAGCGACCATGCTTTGCTATTGGCGGACTGCGCGGCGGCACCCGCACATCACTCGACCAAAGAAGAAGGAATCATATGCGCGTAGGAATCGCCACCGATCACGGCGGTTTTGCTCTCAAGGAAGATCTGCTTACCCGTCTTCGGGCGGCAGGACATGAAGTGGTCGATTTCGGAGCCCACAGCCTGACGCCCGGCGACGATTATCCCGACTTCGTCATTCCGCTGGCACGAGCGGTGGCCAGCGGTCGAGTGGAACGCGGGATCGCGGTCTGCGGAAGCGGCGTCGGCGCCTGTGTCTGCGCCAATAAGATACCGGGAGTTCACGCCTGCTTGATTGAAGACCATTTCTCGGCGCGCCAGGGCGTGGAGGACGATCACATGAACATTATCTGCCTGGGTGGCCGAACCACCGGGCCATCGGTCGCCTGGGAACTCGTCGAGACATATCTGGCTTCCGAATTCAGCCAGGCCGAGCGGCACCTTCGCCGGCTAGGCAAAGTGGCGTCGCTTGAGGAGGTAACGCAATGACTCCGACCGAAACGGTGAAGGGCACCGATCTCGATCAACTCTGCATCAATACCATCCGCACGCTTTCGATGGATGCAGTGCAGCAAGCCAATTCGGGGCATCCGGGCACACCAATGGCGCTGGCGCCACTGGTTTATACGATCTGGAATCGCGCGATGCGGTTCGATCCCCAGGATCCGCTGTGGCCCAGTCGCGACCGTTTCGTGTTGTCGAACGGGCATGCTTCGATGCTGTTGTGGTCCGTGCTGCACCTGACGCGAACGCAGGCCGTCAACGCCGAATACGAGAAGCTGGGACACCCTTCGGTGACTCTTGAAGACATCCGCCGCTTCCGCCAGCTCGACAGCAAGGCGCCGGGTCACCCGGAGTATCACTGGGTCTCGGGTGTGGAGACCACCACTGGTCCGCTAGGACAGGGCATCGCGACGAGTGTGGGTATGGCGATCGCGCAGAAATGGCTGGCAAATCGTTATAACCGGCCTGGCTTCCCGATCTTCGACTACAAGATTTATGCCGTCTGCGGAGACGGCTGCTTGATGGAAGGCATTGGGTCGGAGGCGGCGTCGCTCGCCGGACACCTGGGGCTGGACAATCTCTGCTGGATCTACGACAACAACCGGATCACGATCGAGGGCCGCACGAACATCGCGTTTTCGGAGGACGTGGCAATCCGCTTCTTGGCTTATGGCTGGCACGTTGTGAGGATTGGCGACGCGAACGATATTGAACGCATCCAACACGTCCTGGATGGATTCCGGAAAGAGACAGGCAGCCCCACTCTGCTCATTTTGGACAGTCACATCGGGTACGGCTCACCGCACAAACAGGACACTGCCGCGGCTCACGGCGAACCGCTCGGCGAGGACGAGATACGGCTCTCGAAGCGTGCTTACGGATGGCCCGAAGACGCGAAGTTCCTGGTGCCCCCGGAAGCATACGACCACTTCAACGACGGAATCGGCGCGCGCGGCGCCCAGGCACGGCGGGAATGGATAGCGCTGTTCGATGCCTACCGGGCGCTGTATCCGGAACTGGCTTCCGAAATCGAGCAGATGCAGCGGCGCGAGCTTCCGGCTGGTTGGGATCGCAATCTGCCCGTCTTTCCCGCCGACCAGAAAGGCATTGCGGGGCGCGACGCCTCCGGCAAGGTACTGAACGTGCTGGCGCAAAACATCCCATGGTTTGTGGGCGGATCGGCCGATCTCGGACCGTCCAACAAGACGCTGCTGATGTACGAAGGCGCCGGTCATTTTCAAGCCAATAACCCCGGCGGGAAGAACCTCCATTTCGGCATCCGGGAACATGCGATGGGGGCCATCCTGAATGGGCTGGCCATCTCGAAGGTCAGAGCCTATGGCGCCACCTTTTTTATCTTCAGCGACTACGCGCGGCCGGCGATCCGGCTTTCGGCATTGATGGAACTGCCCACGATTTTCGTATTTACCCACGATGCGATGGGCGATGGAGAGGACGGACCGACTCACCAGCCCGTGGAGCACCTGGCGTCGTTGCGTGCGATCCCCGGGCTGGTCGTTCTCCGTCCTGGCGATGCCAACGAAGTGGTCGAGGCTTATCGCTACATCATGCAACTCCGCCATCAGCCGGCCGTGCTGGTGCTCTCACGACAGCCGCTCCCGACCCTGGACCGGAGCAGGTATGCGGAGGCGTCCGGTGTGGCGCGCGGCGCTTATGTGCTCGCCGATGCTGCGGGCGGAGTCCCCGAGGTGATCCTCATGGCTTTGGGAAGCGAAGTCAGCGTCGCGGTTGATGCTCATGAAAAGCTGCTTGCGGAAGGCATCCGTTCGCGGGTAGTCTCCATACCGTCCTGGGATATCTTCGAACATCAGACGCAGCAGTATCGGGATAGCGTTCTGCCGCCGGGTGTGGGAGCGCGCGTCGCAATCGAGCAGGCTTCCACATTCGGATGGGAGCGATATATCGGCCCGGCCGGCCGCGTGATCGGAATGACGACGTTTGGGGCCTCGGCGCCCCTAAAAGAGCTGCAGCGAAAATTCGGGTTCGAGCCGGACCGCCTGGCTGCGGTCGCAAAGGAACTCTTGGGCAAAGGATGAATCTATGTCTGCCATGCTTGCTTCCGCCACGTTCGCGGTATTTTGGATGGCCTCGATAGCCGGCGCACAAACGCCCGCGCCGCTAGAACAGCAATTGCAGGAACTGAAACAGCAGTACGCCGAGACGACCCACTCGCTCGAGCAGCGGATCGCCGCTCTGGAGCAGCAGATCGAAAGGGAAAAAGCGGCCGCGGCGACACCAAAAGAAGGCACGGTATCGGTGGGAGAACTGGCCAAAGAAGCGGCCGAGAAGTCCGGGCTTTCGCACTCCGATCAAGTCGGTGCAACATATCAGGGCGCGGTATCTTCGGAGCCGACCTACGACCTCCTGAAAGAGGCCGATCAAAAGATCGCGAAGCTGGAGCAGCAGGCCAACAGCTTCGAATTCCACGGATATTTTCGTTCGGGGTACGGCCAGAACAGCGCCGGCGGTCAGCAGGTTGCGTTTCAAGCTCCCGGAGCCGGAGCCAAATACCGCCTGGGAAACGAAGCGGAAACGTACGGGGAATTCATCTTCGTGAACAACTGGCTGAACCCCGACCACGCCACGGACAGGGCGTGGATGAAGACAGAGGTCATGCTGGAGGCCAACACTACGAACTCCGCAAGTTACGCGAGTTTCCCGGGTGGCGCCGGCAACGATCAATTCCGCCTTCGCGAAGCGTTTGTCCAGGCCGGTAACGTCTTTGAGAGCCAGCCGGACGCAAAGTTCTGGGCGGGCGAACGGTACTACCGCCGCCAGCATATCGACATCAACGATTTCTACCCCCTCGACATGAGCGGCTACGGCGGCGGTATTGAGGACCTCAATGTGAAGATCGGCAAGTTGGCGGTGGCCTACTTGTCGGGCGCGCGACCGGATATCGTCACGGCGAACGGTTACGTGGCGAAGAACAACGTCGACGTGCGGTTGTACGACTTGAAGGGACCGGCGGGCCTTTGGGGCGGCTGGTTCGATTTCGCGAATACGAAAGGCGGTACGACCTCCACTGGCGTCGCGGTTCCCACAACGGATGGATATGCGTTTGGAGTGCGTCACCAAAGCCTGGAGTGGCATGGCGGCTATCACACATTCGGCATCCAATACGGGACCGGAGCAGCGAGCAATTTCAGCACTTCGATCGACGATCCTACGCCTTATTTGCGTAGCTCGGCGAGGTTTCAGGTGGTGGAACACCTGCTCTTCCAGCCGAACGACCGATTCGCCATCATGCCGATTTTTGTTTACCAGCGGTTGAAGGATGGCAATACCCGGCACGACTGGAACCAGTGGGTTTCGTTCGGCGCCAGGCCGGAGGTCTTTTTCACCAAATACCTGTCGTTGGCGCTCGAGAGCGGCTTCGATCACACCCACAGCCCGAGTGGACAGTACGACGGCTGGCTGCGCAAGTTCACCATTGCGCCGCAAATCGGAGCCGGGAGGAAGTTCTTCAGCAGGCCGGTTCTGCGGGCCTTCCTCACTTACGCAAACTGGTCGGATGGACTCCGCGGTTTTGTGGGCGGAGAGCCTTATCTGAAGAGAACGAGTGGCTTGACGTACGGACTTCAGGCCGAAACGTGGTGGTAGAAGGGAACAGACAATATGTTGACTCAGCAAATCAGCAGCGTTAAGACCGTTCCGCCGGCTCCGCCCGCACCGGCAGCCCAGGACTATTCACGCCCCTTGGCCATCGTCACCACCTTGTTTTTCATGTGGGGGTTCTTGACCTGCTTGAATGACATACTGGTGCCGCATCTGAAATCAATCTTCGACTTGAGCTACGCGCGAGTCATGCTGATTCAGTTTGCGTTCTTCTCGGCCTACTTCCTGTTCTCCGTACCGTGGTCGAGGATCGTGAATGCAATCGGCTATCAACGGAGCATGGTGGTCGGCCTGTTCACCATGGCTCTAGGAGCGTTCCTCTTTATACCGGCCGCAACCACGGTTTCGTACCCCCTATTCTTGACCGCCCTCATGGTTCTGGCGGGAGGAATCACGGGTCTCCAAGTGGCCGCGAATCCCTACGTTGTGGTATTGGGAAAGCCGGAGACCTCATCGAGCCGGTTGGATCTCACGCAGGCGTTTAACTCGCTGGGCACCACGGTTGCGCCCAAACTCGGAGGGCTGCTGATTCTGAGCGCCGCGCCGCTGGCGATGGAAAAGTTGCGGCAGCTCACGCCGCAGGCTCTGCAGGCGTACCGGGTGCAACAGGCGGCGTCAGTCAAACTGCCATACACCATAATCGGTGTCGCGCTGTTGCTGTTAGCGGTCATGATCGGCGCCTCCAAGCTGCCCAAGATCGAAATCGCGGAGCGCAGGCCCGGAGAGAAAGTCGCGGATTCGATCTGGAAGCACCGGAATCTTCTCTTTGGCGCGCTGGGGATTTTTGCGTATGTGGGCGCGGAGGTTTCTATCGGCAGTTTTCTGGTGAACTATTTCGGTTTGCCGAATATCGCAGGAATGTCCGCTTTAACCGCCGCGGGGTATGTTTCGTTCTACTGGGGCGGCGCCATGGTCGGGCGCTTCCTCGGTGCGCCTCTGTTGCGGCGATTCCAGGCCGGCAATCTGCTGGCCCTATGCGCGATCGCGGCGGCCGCGCTGGTAACGGCTTCTATGATGTTGGGTGGCCACACGGCCATGTGGACCATCCTCGCTGTTGGCTTCTTCAACTCGATCATGTTCCCCACGATCTTCAGTCTGGGCGTGGCGGAGCTGGGTCCTTTGACTGGAAATGGTTCCGGCCTCCTGAACATGGCGATTGTGGGGGGCGCCATTCTGCCTGTGATCCAGGGCACAATTGCCGATCATGTCGGGCTGCACCATGCGTTCGTGCTTCCGGTGATCTGCTATCTTTACATCTTGTATTACGCGCTGAGTGGATCGAAGCCGAATAGCGTTAGGAGTGGAGACCATGCTGTTAGCAGGTGATATCGGTGGGACCAAAACCGCTGTCGGTGTTTTCTCGCAGGAGAAGGGACCGCACATGCCTCTGGCGGAAGCTGAGGTCCACAGCGCGGACTACCCCAGCCTGGAGGCGATTGCCGCCGAGTTCCTGGCGAAGACCGGACTGCACGTCGACCGAGCTTGCTTCGGCGTCGCCGGGCCGGTACTTGCGGGCCGGGCGAAGATTACGAACCTACCCTGGATCGTCGACCAGACGTCCCTCACCAAAGAGCTTGGTCTCAAGGCCGTGCACTTGTTGAACGACCTCGAGGCGATTGCCTGTGCCGTACCGGGGCTCCGGGCTGAAGACGTCGAGATCCTAAGTACCGGGCAGCCCGTGGAGCGGGCAAACATCGCCGTTCTTGCGCCAGGCACAGGGCTCGGCGAGGCGTTTCTGACGTGGGATGACGGAGAATATCGAGCCCACAGCTCGGAAGGCGGGCATGCCGATTTCGCTCCCGCCGACGAGATCCAGATGCGTTTGCTGGCATTCATGCGCCAACGCTTCGATCACGTCAGCTTTGAGCACGTCTGTTCGGGCGTCGGCATCCCGCAAGTCTACGAGTTTTTCCGCGACAGTGAGAAGACGCCGGAGATGCCGGGGACCACGGAGGGGATCGCCTTGGCCGGCGACCGCACCAAAGCGATCATTCAATCCGCGCTTGACCCTGCCGCACCCAGCCAGCGATCCGTCGCGACGATCGAGACCGTGGTGTCGATCATGGGAAGCGAGGCTGGTAACCTGGCTCTGAAAGTGCTGGCTGTGGGCGGAGTGTATCTTGCCGGCGGAATTCCCGTCCATATTTTGCCCGTGCTGAGATCCGCGCGCTTTCTGCAATCCTTCCGGCATAAAGGGCGGTTTTCGGAAATGATGAGCCGGATCCCGGTTCATTTGATGATCAGCAAGGTGGGCATCGCCGGCGCGGCGGCATACGGACTGAGACGGGAGGCGGAAGCCCAGCCCGCCGATGAGCTTCGACGGGCTAGTTAGCATTCCGGGCGCTGGAGGTTCTCTATGTCTTTCGAAATGACGGTTGGGCTGCTGGTTGTCGATCACGAGAAGTACGCTCAATATCGCGTGGAAATTGCACCCCTGCTTAACGCCGAAGGGGGCAGATTCCGATATGACTTCGAAGTCGCTCGAACCCTGAAGAGCGAGGCGGATCATGACATCAATCGTGTCTTCGTGATCCAGTTTCCGGACGTGCCAGCAAGGAGCGTTTCTTCGCGGACTCCCGGTACGTGGAGATCCATGCCCGAGTCTTCGACAAAGCGGTGCAGGGGACGGCGATCATCGCGCAGTACGCCGGCTAACGGCGGGGAACCAACCTCTCCAACAAAGGTTGACCGGCAGGTCTCTTGACTGACGTGAGCAGCCTCTCCCAACTGTCGTAATCGTCGGTGGTGGTTTTGGAGGCCTCGGAGCCGCCAAGGCGCCCAAGCGCACACCGGCGCGCGTGATTTTGATTGACCGGACCAACCACCACCTGTTTCAGCCGCTGCTCTACCAGGTGGCGACTTCAGTTCTGACGCCCGGTCAAATCGGTTCGCCCATCCGCGGCATACTGCGAAAACAAAGGAACACAACCGTGCTGCTTGGAGAAGTAACGGGTGTGGATCAGGCGGAACGATGTGTCATCTGTAGAGACGCAGATCGTGAGAACGTACGGATTGGCTATGACTATCTGATTTTGGCGACGGGCGCCGGACCAAGTTATTTCGGACATGACGAATTCAGCAAGCATGCTCCAGGATTGAAAAGCCTGGCGGACGCTGTAGCCATCCGCAATAAAATCCTCGGCGCGTTTGAGCAGGCTGAGGCTGAAGAAGACCCCAGCCGCCACCGCAACCTGCTGACATTCGTGTTGGTTGGCGCGGGTCCCACCGGAGTAGAGATGGCCAGTGCCATCGCCATTCTGGTGCGCAATACCTTTCGGTCGGAGTTCCGCCGAATCGATCCTGCATCGGCGCGAATTGTGCTGATCGATCAGTCGCCCCGGGTATTGGGATCTTTCTCGGAGGATCTCTCCAGGGCAGCCAAGAAGCGCCTGGAGGAACTGGGTGTGGAGGTGCTCCATGGGCGCAGCGTGGAACAGGTCGACGATATGGGTGTGATCGCGGCGGGGGAGCGCATCTTGAGCCATACGGTCATATGGACCGCGGGTGTAAGCCCGTCCCCTGCTGCCAGGTGGCTGAAGGCCGAATCAGACCGCGCTGGGCGGGTCCGCATCCAGAACGATCTCAGTGTCCCGGGACATCCAGAAATTTTCGTGGTGGGCGATACTGCGGCATTGGATCAGGATGGTCACCCTCTTCCCGGTGTGGCGCAGGTGGCGATGCAACAAGGCCGCCACGCCGGCCGGTTGATCGACCGCCGCATTGCCGGCAAGCCGGCGCTCCGGCCGTTCCGCTACTTCGACAAGGGCAATATGGCGATCGTCGGCAAGGGCTTTGCCGTGCTGCAGAGCGGCAAGGTCCGCATCAGCGGTTTCCTGGCATGGCTCGTATGGGCTGCTGTGCATTTGCAATTCCTGGCCCAATCCAATCTTCGCGTAAGCGTGTTTCTGCAGTGGGTCTGGACATATCTGACGGGACAGCGGGGTTCCCGGCTGATCGTAAATCACCGCGCATCCGAACCAGTCAAGACGGCAGAGGCGCCCAGCCTGGCTGGGATGGAGAAGTAGCGCTTTTCTGAAGATCACCGCGCAGGGCGCTCGGGCCACAAGGCACTGATCGCCAAGCCTACTGCAATTCCGACGGAAACCTCAAAAAAGCGGTGGAGCGCCACCACCCATCCGCTATGCCCGGGCACCAGCATGATAATTGCCAGCGTAATGCTGGCATATCGATAGGCGCTTCGCTCCAGCCGGAACGGGGTGAACAAGATTCCAAGCCCGAGGACGCACAGTCCAAAGACAAAGATATTGCCGGGGAACCAGGTGCCGGCCAAGGCGCCGATGGTCGCACCCAATGCGGTGCCGGCGAAGCGTTGGGCGGAGATGGGCCAGGTCGCGCCCAGCGTCGATTGCATGACCACCAGTGTGGCGATGGCGGCCCAGTACGCCTCGGGCAGTCCGAAAGTACGCGCAACGAGATAGGATGCGACGCCGGCCACCGCGGTCCGAGCCGAATGCTCCACGGAGAGTGGATTGACCATCGCAACGATCGGATTTTGTATCTGTGCCACGTTTAAAGAATACGCCGGTCCAGGACCATCACCGCGAGCAGGCCAGGCAGGTAAACGACGGAGGCGAGCAAGACCGCGTGCGCGCGGGCAACGGTCCGGTCGCGTCCCAGCCGCACCCCGAAGTAAAGCAATCCCAGGCCGGCGGCGATGGCGGCGGCCGCATATACCAGCCCGGTCATACCGAGCAGGCTGGGTAACAGGCTGATGGGGATCAGCAGGAGCGAGCAGGCCACCACGCGCCGGGCCGTGGACTCGCCGTCGGGCTCGATCACAGGCAAAATCCGAATTCCACCGCGGGCATAGTCGTCACGATACATCCAAGCGATCGCGTCGAAGTGCGGGAACTGCCAGACGAAGAGAATCAGGAACAACGCCACCGCTGCAGCGTCGATGCGGCCGGCCGCGGCCGCGTAGCCAATGAGCGGAGGCATTGCGCCCGGGATCGCGCCCACGGTGGTGCATATTGGCGAGCGCCGCTTCAGCGGTGTGTACAGAAGCAAATAACTCAGAAGCGTGAACAAGCCCAGAGCCGCCGCAAGCAGATTGGTTCCGCACCACAGTTCCGCGAAGCCGGCAGCGGACAGCAGCACGCCAAACACAAACGCATGGCTTCGTTTCATCCTTCCGGCAGGGATGGGGCGCATGCGGGTCCGCCGCATCCTGGCGTCCGAGTCCACCTCATACCATTGGTTAAGTGCGGCCGTGCCTGACGCCATCAACGCCGTGCCAAGGAGGGCGTGAAGCAGGATCGACCAGTGAAACGAGGTCCCGCAGCCAAGAAAGTAGCCAACCGCGGTGCAGACCAGAATGAGCAGCGTGATTCGTGGCTTGGTCAACTCGAGAAAGTCTCGCATCGACTCACCTGTTCGGCCGGATCAGCCAGCCGTGGATTACGAAAGCCGCGATGAACGCAGGCAGGAACGCGACGTAGCCCCAATAGGAGATCACCATGACGGGGGTCGGCGCCATTTCGACAACTGCGGCGGCGAGCGAAATCGGCATCATACTGAAACAACCTCCATAACCTCTCGGGAAGTCCGCGGCGAGAGCAACTGAATGGATAGAATTGTTCCGGCCACGAGAAAAACCACCGTGACGCAGGTCCACATCAAGGCAGCCGCACACTGCTGGTCTTCCAGAGCTGAAAGGCCGGACTGGTGGGGTGTGCAGAGGTACATCGGGTAGGCGACCCGGTCGGAGAACACGAGCAAACCGGAAAGGACGTCGCACGGCAAGGTGGCGAGAAAGAGGTACAAGAGCATCGTCCATCGCGGCCACCTTGGCGCGCTCGGCCAGGGTTGAACGACGGGCCACCAGAAAAGAAGGCCAGTCGCGAGGAAAGACGCGTGCTCGATCAGATGCAACGTTGGCGATTGCATCCCCAACCAGAACAGCGCCGGTACATGCCACACCACCAAAGCGGCGGCGGCAGAAAGCCAGCAAACTGCGGGGTGGGCGAGGGGGCTCCCGAACTTTTCGAGCGGCTGCCATCGGAGCGGCTGGCCCATCGCCAGGACGGGTTCTCCGAGCCAGATCAGCGGAGGCGCGAACGTCATGAGCAGCAGATGTTGCACCATGTGGGCGGTTAGCATGCTCTGGTCGGATGTGGCAACGGGAGAAGCCACCGCGACCCACGCGAAGAAGAGACCGAGAAAGAAGCTAACGGCGCGCCAGACCGGAATGCTGTTCACGTGAGCGGAGCGCACATGAAGCCATCCACGCAAGTAGACCATTGCCGGGAAGAGCATGACCAGCGTAAGCGCAAGTGGCATCGCGAATCTCTATTGCCGATCGCCCAGTACCACATCGCGTGAGGCATCGCGCGCGGCGGCTTGCCCTGCCGGGTGCAAGGTCTCGAGAAATGCTACGAGTGCTGTTGTTTCCGCCGGGCTCAAATTCTTGCCGTACGCGGGCATGTTGCCGCCTCCCTGGATCACTTGGCGGATGAGCTGGTCCTGCGTGAGCCGGACCGCAACACTATCGAGACCGGGACCCCTCTGCCCTCCGCTCTCCGCAAGGGAGTGACAGTTGCGGCACTGCTTCGCCTGAAAGATCAGCGCGCCTTGCCGCTCCAGGGCGGTTGTGCCATGCAGGAATCGCGCCGGGATGGATGCGCCGCTCCAGGCGTTCATCTGCGGACTCCAAGGCGCGTACTCCGCGAGATGGGTAAACGTTCCGAGCGTGATCGCGATCAATAGCACCGTCAGCACCGCAATCGGCCTTCTTCGCCAGCTCTTTTCTCCTTCACCGGACAGAAACGGAAGCAGGAGCAGTCCGAGGATGACCACTACCGGGCCAATGAGAAGCGCGGGAGTTTCCATCGAAGGGGGGAGCAGCGAGAGCAAAGCGTAGAGCCACAAGAAGAAGTAATCGGGCTTCGGCACGGTCTGAATAATGGTCGGATCCGGCCTGCCGGTGGGCCCAAAGGGACCGAACCAGACCGCGCAGGCGGCGACGGCCAACAGGATGAACGCCGCGAAGAACAGATCTTTCCAGATGGCATAAGGAACGAACGGCGCGCCATCCTTCTTAGTCAATTCGTGATACTCGCTAAGATAGGTCGCCCGCCTTACCACGCGTCCGGGCATCGGCCATTCGTTGATTCCCAGCTTCAGCACCATCAGAAGGTGCAGGCACACAAATCCGATCAGCATTCCGGGAATCACGAAGACATGCAGGGCGAAGAACCGGGATAGTGTGGCGCCGGCGATGATGGGCCCTCCCAGCATCAACTTCACTACCGCGGGACCGGCAAATGGTACACGGCTGGCGATGGACGCGCCGATCCCGAGGCCCCAATATGCATCCTGATCAAAGCGCAACACCTGCCCGCTGAATGCCATGCCGAGTGTCATGAGCAGTAAGAATACACCGATTATCCAGGTGAGCTCTCGCGGAAACTTGTACGCGCCGAAGAGAAAGACCTGCATCATGTGGATCAGGACAATCGCCACCATGAAGTTCGAGCCCCAGCCGTGCAGCGCGCGGATGAACCAGCCGAGAGTGATCTGGTGGTTGAGAGCCTGAAGGCTGCCCCACGCCTCTCCGGCTGAAGGGACGTAGGTCAGGGCCAGCAGAATTCCGGTTGCGAGTTGGAGAAGAAAGACGACCAGCGCCGCGCTGCCGAATACGTACCACCAGCTTGCGGTGCTTCGAGGCACTGGATGCTCGGAGGCTGCGCGAATGGGAGCGGCGAGTTGTAAGCGCCGGTCAAACCACTCTCCGATCTGCGAAATCACGCGCATGGCTGATCCTTTCCGGCTTGAATATGAACGAGGGCCGCGCTCGGCCCTGGTGTGGGCAACTCGCCGGCCTGGATCGTAATCAGGCCGTTCTGAACTTTGTACGGGTATTCAAACAAGCCGCGCTCCGGCGGACCCGAGGCGCGGGAACCGTCGCGGTAATAGGCTCCGCCATGGCACGGGCACAGGAACAGACCGGATTGCGGAAACCATCGAACCGGACAACCCAGGTGCGCGCAGTTGACGGCGAAGACCTGGAATCTGTCGCCTTCGACCCGCCGCACCCAACAAGCCGTATCCACCGTCTTGCCATCGGTCGGCATCACCAGCGGATTCCGGAAAGTGGCCAGCCGGGTCTCGCCCTCCGGAAATTCGCTTACGCGGCCGAGAGAAACCCAGTCCAGGTAGCCGTCGGCGCGCCCGCGCGTAATCGCGGACAGCAAAAACCGCCCGATTGGCACGGCAAGCGCCGTCGCCACGAGTCCGTTTAAAAGGATGCCCAACTTCATGAACAGCCCGCGTCGGGAGAGCGTTGGATCGTTTGTCATGGTTTTGGCTCCAGGTGCTGAGCGTCAAAGTCCTGAGCGTGATTTGCAGTGGAATATGGTTGCCCGGGGACTTGAGAGCGCTGTGAGACAAGCCACGCAACGACGTCGGTGACTTCCTGGTCGGACATCGGTTTACCGCGCACATTCCCGCGCCAATCTGGCGCCCCCAGTTCCGGCCGGCCGGCGATGACCATCGTCCGTAATCCCTGGTCGCTGACCAGGGCCAGAAAAGAGTCGTTGGTGATGGCGCTGCCCTTTGGCCCACCGTGGCCATCGGGGCCGTGACAGGATTCGCAATAGATCTTGTAGGCGGCTTCGCCCCGTTGCCCGTCGCCCGCGAGTTTCACGGCGTAAGATGGCGGATTGGCGCCGTCGAGAATTCCAGGCCTGCTCCAGCGCGACCGGATTCCTTGCGTGATCGCATCGATCTGCTTGCCGGTGACCAGCCCGCCGGCGCTTTCGGCAAAGGCCGGCATGGCAGTTCCCGGCACGCCGTTGGCGATGACTTTGCGCATCGCTGCTTCGTCCACGATGGCCAGATAGACCGGATCGGCCAGAGCAATGGCCGCGCCTCCCTGCCCTTCCCTGCCATGGCACCCTGCGCAGTTGTCCGCATACAGCGCGCCGAACTCCATCACCTCGTTTGGCGCCAAAGTCTCCGAACCGCTGTGAGGCTGGCCATGCGGCGTTCCGCAACCGGAAAGCAGCACGGCCCCGAGCGCGGCGATTACATAAGTTGGACAGGCCAGGAGGCCTATCCTACGATGGCGGAATGGGTTCACGGCTATTCCTCTCTTCCTCGTGGCGGAATCGTTCCTGGCGCCTCTACTCCCGCTCGCACCGCGAAGGATATGTTCTCGCGCGTCGGCACTTGCGGATGCCGCACCACCACGACCCCGGCGACAATGCCGAACCCAACCTGCGAAACGATGAACCAGAACCAATCAATGTGGCTCTCCAGCAGAGGATTCAGAAGAGACAGCATCGAGTACAGCAGGCCCGACCACAGCACCGGGCCGATCAGCCCTCCGAGGATGATGGGCCGCCGGGCGAACATGGGCAGCATCGCGCCATAGAGCAGCCCCACAGCCGTGGAGACGAGCGCGTGCAGGAACAAAGCAACCACAAAGCTGTCCGCGTGAAACGAATACAACTGAGCGGATCCGAGTTTCACCGACTGCGCGTAGACTGACGCTGCCAGCAGATTAATCGGATACCAGATGCCGTGCGCCTTGAGCAGGCCGTATGTACAGGCCAGCACGGCCATGGCTACGCCTCCGGCCAATCCGCCCTTCACGCCCGCCGATATCGGGTGCGTATGGAGAGGAAGCCAGGCGCGCAACTGATCTTGCGCGACGGGGAGGCGTTCGACCACACGTCGTTCCGTGACGGCCCGTAGCTCATCTGGCAAAACGGGCACGACTTCTTCATGTTCGCGAGGCAAGACCTCCCGGAACCAGCCGGCACAGCCTGCGACTGTCAACACCGCGCCCAATACGCTCACTGACGCGCTGGTCAACAGTCCCGCGAACATTAGCGTGAATCCAAAGGCCAACACCATCGGCCAGGGAGTCGATGCCGGCACCTCGATCTCGCTGGGCCCCTTAGACGCTTGCTCGATTGGTTCGGCTGTTTGAAGCGTTGCCATTTCTTCTCCTCAGCGCCCGAGAATGTAAACCACGGTAAATACGACCACCCACACGGCATCCACAAAGTGCCAGTACAACCCAAGCACTCCGACGCGGTTGGATTGATCCTGACCTACCCGGCCAGCCAGACCGAAGATCAACACGATGCCGAGCATGACCAGACCTGCCGTCAGGTGGAAGGCGTGCAGACCGACCAACGAGTAGTACGTGGTTCCGAAGAGGTTCGTGGAGATGGTCAGCCCCCGCTCGTAGATCAGACGATGCCATTCCCGGCCTGTGCCGAACAGAAAGATGCCGCCCAGAACGAATGTCAGGAACCACAAAGTTAGGAATGCGCCCCGCTTGCCGCGTTCCAGGTAGTTTCCCGCGAGATGCACCGTAAGACTGCTCGACAACAGACAGATGGTGTAGAAGACCGGCGTTTCGAGCACTTCCCTCGGAGTCGGTCCCGTGAGGCTCTTCCCCACGTAGAAGAGATAGGCCACCACGAAGATCGTGAAGATGGCCGACTCAGCAACGATGAGACCTGCGATGGCAACTTTACCGCGATACGGCAGGATCCAGGGTCGAGGTATTTCGGGTATCGGAATTGTGATTGCGCTCATGGCACGTTCCCTTCACTCATAACGGCTGTCCGGATCTTCCGGGTGCTTCCGATCCCACAACGGCCGGCGGCTGGCGACAGTCGGTATGGTCGCAAAGTTGTACGCGGGCGGCGGGGAGCTTACTGACCATTCGAGAGTCCATGCGTCCCAGGGATCGTTTCCCGCCTTGGCGCCCTTCCAATAAGAGACGATCAGGTTCCACACGAACACCAGGATCGCTACGGCCTGGATAAATGCGCCGATCGTGACAATCAGGTTCAAGGTATCCCAGCCGCGGCTGGGCTCGTAGGTATAAATGCGGCGAGGCATACCGAGAATTCCGGGGATGTGCATTACATCGAACGTCACGTGAAAGCCGATCACGAACAGCCAGAAGTGGAGTTTGCCCAGGCGTTCGTTCAGCATTCTCCCGGTGAACTTCGGGTACCAGTAATAGAAGGCAGCGAACAGCGCGAACAAGATTCCACCGACGATCACATAATGAAAGTGCGCCACCACGAAGTACGAGTAACTGAGCTGCCAGTCAAACGGCGAGGAGGCGAGCATAATTCCGGTAAGACCGGCAATCAGGAACTGGAAGAGGAATCCGATGCAGAACAGCATCGGCGTCTTGAATTGGATGCGTCCACCCCACATGGTGCCGAGCCAGTTGAAGATTTTGATTCCAGTCGGGATTCCCACGGCCATCGAGGTGATGGTGAAAAAGCTGTTGGCGTAGGAGTTCATCCCCACGGTGAACATGTGGTGCGCCCACACGCTCATGCTCACGAAGCCGATGAAGACCGTGGCCGCGACCATGACCGGGTACCCGAAGATCGGTTTCCGGGAGAAGACCGGAACGATTTCCGAGATGAACGCAAACGTGGGCAGAATCAGCACGTAAACTTCGGGATGTCCGAAGATCCAGAAGAAGTGCATCCAGAGTGTAGCCGACCCGCCCGCCTGCGTATCGAAGAAGTGGCCCCCTAGATACCGGTCCACCAGCAACATGAGCTGCGCCGCGGATAGCGGAGTCACCACAATCAGAATCATTCCGGACATCACCAGGTTGAGCCATACCAGCAGCGGCATGCGGCCGAGGTGCATTCCGGGGCATCGCAGGCACAAAACCGTGGCGATGATATTGATGGCGGTGCCGATGCTGCCAAAACCGGAAACCAGCACCGCAATCGTCCAGTAATCCGAGCTGTGGCCTGGAGAAAACGCCTTCGAAGCCAACGGGGCGTATGCCCACCATGAAATATCCGGGGCATTGCCCGCGCCGTATAGTCCGTTCCCGCCCAGAAAGCTGAAATAAAGCACAAATCCGCCCAGCGCGGTCAGCCAGAAACTAAACGCATTTAACCGGGGAAATGCCATGTCGCGCGCGCCGATCATGAGCGGGACCAGGAAATTCGCGAATCCGAACAGAACCGGGATTGCCACGAAGAAAATCATGGTCGTCCCATGCATCGTGAACATCCGGTTGAAGACCTGCGGTGAAACCACCGTGTTGTGCGAATGCATCAACTGGATGCGAATGATCAGGGCTTCGACGCCGGCGATGACCAGATAGAACAGCGCGTACAGGATGTAAAGAATGCCGAGCCGTTTGTGATCGACCGTGGTCACCCACTCGTGAATCGTCTGTGTCCATGGTCGGCCGGTATCTTGCAGGCTCTGAATGGCGATAGCACTCGTTGACATATCCGGTCTCCCAATTGCGTCGACTACCGCAGCGTCTCCATATACGCCACGACTGCGTCCAGATCCGCGTCGGTCAGTTGCATCGCAGGCATCAGCGACCCGGATTTAATGGCATCCGGGCTCTTGATCCAGAGGCGCAGATTCACGGGTGTATTCTCGGCCGCGCCCGAAGCGATCGTGCTGCGGCTCATCAGGTGCGCCAAATCCGGACCGAATCGTCCGTTGGCAGCCGTGCCGCTGACCGCGTGACAGTTGATGCAGGCAGTGGTTTCGAACACGCGCTTGCCGGCAGTCGCTTTTTCGTCTTGGACCGCCGCTTGCTGCTGCGCGTGGACCCAAGCCGCAAAATCCGCGGGCGGGTCCACCGACACACGCAACAGCATCTTGGCGTGCTGTGTTCCGCAATACTGCGCGCACTGGCCGAGATAGATTCCAGGCCGGGGCGGGTCCATCCACATCTCGTTTACCCTATTCGGAATCAGGTCGGTCTTTCCGCCAAGCTCCGGGACCCAGAAGCTGTGGTCGGTATCGGCCGACAGCAGCTTCAGGAATGTTGGCGTAGGGTGGGCCGGATCGCTCGCCGGAATATGCAGCTCGTTTGCCGTGACAATGCCGAGCTTTGGATACCGGAATTCCCACCAGAACTGGTGCCCAATGACGGTGACGTCCAAGGCCGTCGCGGGCCTCGGAGCATCCTGAATGGCGTGGATTACCCGGGCCGTAGCCAGAAACAGGACGGCTACGAACAGGACCGGAATGACCGTCCAGGCCAGCTCGATTTGAGTACTCCCGTATACCTGGGCCGGCTCGCGGCCGGCATCCGCCGCTTTGCCACGGAACCTCACGATAGAGCACACCAACAAAGTAGACACGACAACGAATATGATTCCTGTCACTACCAGCACAAAGACGGACAACCCAAAGATCGTCCTCGCCGGCGTGGACGCGGGCGCGAAGATACTGGTAGAGCTCAGCGGTGAACCTGCGGGCTCAGCGGCGGCCGCCGCTGCCATGTAACAGAAATAAAGCACGAATCCTTGAAGCACGCTCCGTGGGGCCGAGTTTGGTCCGTTCCGCATGGCGTTGATCCCTGCTTTCGGATGCACCGGGATAGCCGGGCTCGTAGACTACGAGCGTGTTTGCCCGCCAATTTGTTGGGCGCGGTTACCTGGGAAGCAGGGACCCGCCTCAGGCGCCCCCACAGCTACCCCGATGGAGTTATTCAGGCGTGAACCCGCAGTGGCACTTCAAAACCAACCGATGTCGTGATGTTTTCGCAGCCCCAATGCTTCAGAGTGTGACTAGCAGGCCACTCCAAGGAGCCAATCTCAGAAAGGACGCTAGTCATTTATGACCAAATCGCAGGAGAGCGAAGCGGCTGAACAGTTTCTAAACCGGGCCGACGAGGATTCTTTCAATTCCTTGTACCGTATATTCTGCCCGCAACTGGTTGCGTTCTTCCGCAGACGAGGGCACGAAAATGGCGTAGCCGAAGACCTGGCCCAGGAAGTGATGCTCACGGTTTACCGGAAGGCTGGACAGATTCGGGATCACAAGTTGTTTCGCGCCTGGCTCTTTAAAGTGGCCCGCAACGCCGCTTGCCGGCACTTCGCCCGAAGGGCGCGCCAGGTGCCAACCCTCGACTTGGCCGAGATGAGTGATTTCCTCGCGGCTCCGCAACCCAGTCCATGCGGACCGGCCTCGGAATTCAAAGACTGGATGAAGTTTTTGGATACCGAGGAGCAGGAAGCCATGACACTGCGGTTTGTGGAAGAGTGGGAGTACCACGAAATCGCCGCCGCCAAGGCGATCCCCATCGGCACCGTTCAGTGGAGGGTATTCAATTCCAAGAAGAAACTAGCGGTGCGCTTGAGGCCGCGGCAGGATATTCTCCGCAAGGCTGCATGAGGCTTGGGGGCGCGTTCATTTCAAGGGTCAAGCCACGCCGCGTCTGGCCCATTCCTGCCGCTGATTAAGGCACCACAGTTTGCTTAACTTTTGTGGGGCGGATTGTCAATCTGCGGCGGATTGGCAATCCGCCTTCCGACACCCAGGAGCGGCCCGAGGCGCTCGTGAGGGCTGCCCCACGTGACGGTAAGCCGCAAACGGGTGGTGTCTCTTCCAAGGTTCAGCGGCACGTCCAACCTCGGCTGGCGGATGGCCAATCCGCCGGAGGTCAACAGCCTGCCCCACAGAATTTGCTGTTGTTTACGCGGCAATAGACCCGGCGACAGACCACCCATCCGCCGCTGCTGCCTCGCGGAAGAACACCAGGGAGCGTGAGCCCTCCCGGTGGGTCACCCGAATGCAATCGCCGCGCTCGATCTGGCCCGAAGCCATCAGATTCGACAGCGGTTGGACGAGCAGTCGCTCGATCGCGCGCTTCAGGTGACGCGCCCCATATCGGGAGTCGGTGCCTTCTCTCAGCAATAACTCCTGGGCACTCTTGACGATACTGACCGTAAAAGGCGTGCCTGCGGCAGCGGTCTGGAGACGCTGCTGGAACATCGCCAGCTCGATGCCGAGGATCCTGCGCAGTTCCTCGTCGCCCAGCGGTTTGAAAACCACGATCTTGTCCAGACGATTGATAAACTCCGGCGTGAACTTACGACGAGCCGCCGCCACACCGATCCGTGAGATCCGGTCGCCGGCTTCACCGCTGAGGCTGGCGCCCTCCGGCGTGGGATCGTGGAATCCCAACCGGGGACTGCTGAGGGCAGACATTTCGCTGGCGCCGAGATTGCTGGTCAGGAAGATCATCGACGCCGAAAAATCGACTTTGCGGTTGTCGCCCAGCGTCAGAATGCCTTTGTCCAGGATGCCCAGTAGAAGATTCCACAAAGCGTCGGATGCTTTTTCGATCTCGTCGAAGAGCACAATGCTCAGCTTCACCTTGTCGGTGTGATGGCTGTTCAATGCCTCCTGGGACAGCGCGGGATGGGTTTCGCGATGTCCCAGGTATCCGGGAGGCGAGCCGATCAGCTTCGCAACCTCGTGGCTGTGTTGAAACTCGGCGCAATCGATCTTGGTGACCGCCCGGGAATCGTTCAGCAAGGCCTGCGCGGTTGCCTCAACGACGCGAGTCTTGCCCGAGCCGGTTGGCCCCAGGAATAGAAGGTTGCGAATCGGGCGGCCAGCCGGGGACAGCCCCGTTTTGTGGCTCTGGTAAGCCCGGACGATCTCGTGAATTGCTTCCTCTTGTCCAACGACCAGGCTGCGAAGATTGGTCTCCAGTTCCTGCGCCTGCCTTCCCGTCCTGGCGGTGTCCAGTAATGTGAGCTTTGCCATTCTGCTTCTCCTTCCGGCGGTCCCTCGACCGTTACCCACACTATGCGCTTTCGGGACTGAAACCACATCACGAGATCGAAGAGTTTTGAAATAACACCGTTGCCGAGGGCGTCGATACCTATTCGGGGGTACGAAAATCCTACGCCCCGACGCCCCGGCTACCAGCAGCGCGCAATGGCAACGACGCATAAGGCAAGGATGCATAAGGCAACAGCCAGAAAGGAAATATAGATCACACAACGTTTCATTGTGGGTTTCTCCGATTGGGGATGACTGATGGTGGGGACGTCGCGATCCGGAGGTGGGCGACCAATCACACGGCGCGCTCCCCTTGCGGGATCCCAAGCGGCGCTGGCAGGAGCAGGCGCTCGCCGGCCCAGGGGACTGGGTAACTCTGGCCACAGGTGCGGCACCGGTAACTTCCGTGGATCGGCCACATCGGCGCATCGTGCATCAGGTGGCACCACAGGACGCGAAAGCCTCTCAGCTACAACAAAACGGTATTTCGGTTGTTCAGGCATGATCCCACTCATTGGTCCCCTAGATTGAATTGGTCGCAGCGGATTTCCTGCATCCTGGCCAGGTTGACGGTGAGTTCACGCACACCGGCCGCCTTCGCTTGGCGGACCAGGTCCGGCTCCGCATCCAGAAGAATCGCTGCATCTCGCAGCGGCACTTGTTCGAAAACCAACAGCAGAACCGAGGCCCTTGGGAATGCGTCAATGGAAAGCAGCGCCCGTTCCAGGTCCGATTTCGTCGTGCCGGGATCGAGCACCCAGGACCGCGGCGGAAGCGCAGACCTTTCAGTCCGCCTCCATGCCATGCGGCGCGCCGACGCCGCGAGGTCTTGGCGAACCGCAGTCAGTGCTCTGGCGATGACCAGTCTCCGCGACCACGCCTTCATCCAGGTGGAGAAGACGGCCTCCGGATCGTCTGACGCAGCGATGGCTTCCACCGTCACGCCGGCCACTATTTCTCCACACCCCGTCAGAAGGGTCGCCAGCCAGTTAAGATTGACTGCGCTTTGCTTCACCTGCTCCCATGTTTTCATCGCACAGCCCCCGGATCAATTCGCGGCCAGCCGCAATATGCCGCGCGTCACCGCGATCGTCACCGCGTGAGTCCGATCTTTGGCGGCGAGTTTCTCCAGAATGTTCGTCATGTGCATTCCGACTGACTCGGTGGCAATGGAAAGCTGTGCCGCTACCTGCTCGTTGGCGTTGCCCCACGCAACCAGTAGGAGAACCTGGATCTCGCGCGCCGTCAGGGCCTCTTCGGCGAGGTGTCCGGCAATCTGGAACGCAACCGGACCGGGTATCACCCGATTGCCTGCCTGTACCTGACGAATGGCGCGGACCAGTTCGCGAGCCGGCACTGCCTTCGACAAATACCCGTGGACGCCGGCATCCAAGGCGCGCCGCGCCTGCATGTGACCCTGGGCGGATGTGATCGCCACAATCCGCGTCCGTGGAAATTCCGCGAGAATGCGCCGCGCCAGAACTTCTCCCGGCATGTCCGGCAGGAGAAGATCGAGCGTCACGACATCGGGCCGATACCGCCGAACATCAGCGAGGGCTTCTTCACCCGTCGAAGCCGTAGCCACGACAGTCATGTCTTCCTCGCGATCGATCATGGCGGCCAGGCCTTCTTGAACCAATTGATGGCCATCCACCGTCAGGACCCGAATCGGCCGAGGTATCGCTCTCAAGGCCGGAATGAAACTGATTGCCGCTGCCGCGCTCGCCATAAGTCCCCCTGTTCAAACAGTACGGCTAATGGGGCGCGCGGCACATCACGAGAAGGGAGGCTTTTGAGGTAACTCTCAGAAGATGGACGTGGGTACCACAATCTGGGTAGAGTCGCGCAATAGCGGGACAGACCGTTAGGAAGCGGTTCGCCGGGCGCAATCCCGTACCAGCGAAGCCAGGTCCTCATTCAACCGGTCTTTGGTAAGGCAACTTCGGGCGCCGGCGCGCAGGGCGTGCGCGCGGGATGCGTCGCCCTCGTAGGTGAATAGTCCGAGCACGCAGGTGGCCGGGGCGATCTTGAGGATCTCCTGAATCGCCGTGATTCCTGCCCCTGCAGGAAGATCCAGATCCATCAACGTCACGTCGGGCCGGTGTTCGGTGAACGACAGAACGGCTTCCTTGCCGGACGCGACCAGACCCACGAGCTCCATATCGGGCTGTAGCTGAATCAACAGCGAGAGACCCTCGCGGAGCAATGGATTGTGATCCACTGCCAGGATGCTAATGTTACGCGCCGGCACAATTCGATACTCGCAGGATCTCGTAAATCTGGATAGACCGAAATACAGATGCCGCGACACCCCCGGTTTCGGGGGGTTCCGGCTACCTCAAAAGTTGAGCTTCAGCGCCAACTGAACGGAGCGCGGGCCGCCGATCTGGTAGAGCGGGTTGAAACCTCCCGTGGTGCCGCCCGTGCCCAAGCCGTTCGCCAGCGTCAGCGTCGAGCGGCCGAACAGCGGGCTGGGCAGACTGTTGGTGGGGCTTCCGAAGTTGGGATGGTTCAGGATGTTGAAGAACTCGGCGCGGAAGCGAAGGCCTGCGTGCTCGGTTACCCGGAAGATTCGCTGCAACCCCAAATCGGCCTGCGTGGCGTTGAACCCGCGCAGAACGTTGCGTCCGAGATCGCCCTGTTCGCCGGCGGGCGCCGCGGTGAACGCCTGCTTATTGAAAATCTTGCCGCCGGGGTAACCCGATCCAAAGAGTTCCAGCGGCACTCCGGGGACGACATTCGGCCGATGCAGCAGGGAAACGCCCGGTCCGTTATATACGGCGCCGACGATGTCGTCCGGCGGAGCCGACCGGCCCAGGAGGAACACGTCGGCCGACCAGCCGCCCAATACCGTGCGGACCGCCTTGTCTGAGGTCGGAACGGGCAGAGCGTAGGCAACGCCGGCGGTGAACGAATCGCGAATGTCGTAATCCGAATCCCCGCGGTCGATGTCGGGACTGCCGAGCGCCGCGGGCGTGTTCAGCCTGGTGGAGAACGCATCGGTCGAGGAGATATCGATCGAGTGGGAAAAGCTGTAGGACGCCAGCCCCTGCAGTCCCCCGCGCCAACCGCCGCTGGTACTTGATCTGGAGGGCGTGGTAGTCCGAGGTCGCGGTGCCGCTGGTATACGAGATGTTGGGGAAATTCACGTTCAAAGCATTCAACTGCGTGATCCGGAGCAGGTCGCGCCCAATGGCGCCAATGTACGTCAGCGAGACGCTTTGACTTCTTCCCAGGGACTGCTCCAGCACCATGTTCCACTGATAGCTGCGCGGCAGCTTTAAGTGCGGGTCGGCTATCAGAAGAGTCGACGCCGGCAGACTGAGACTGATGGGCGGAGCGGCCGCATTCTGGGGGCTCAGGGGGAACGGCGGCGCATTCAGGGCCTTGGTACTCAAATACGGATAATAGGTGGTGACCCCTCCCAGCGAGCCGGACCCGAGATCGTAGAAGATCCCGAAGCCGGCACGAACCACCGAGCCCCAATTCGAGCTGCGGCCGAGTTGATACGCCAGCCCCAACCGCGGCGCCACGTTGCCGTAGGTGGTCTGGTATAGCGGCGTGCCGCGCGGCGCCAGCGCCAACGTTGCCGGATTGTCCAGCCCGGTCACGGTGAACGGATCGTTGGCCGCGTTCTTGCCCTTCAGCGGGGGATTCACGTCCCAGCGCAAGCCATAAGTCAGCGTCAAGCGGGGAACGATTTTCCAGGTGTCCTGGGCGTACAGCGAGAAGTTCTTCGAGAGCAGTGCGTTGCTCTCGCTGTAATACGTGTCGGCGACCTGAGCGATTCCCGACAGCGCTCCGCCTGGCGCGGTACTCATTCCGGTGAATTGCACAAACTGCCGGTAGACGTAAGGACTGCTGAAGGGCGCGAGCCAGCGATAGTCCATACCGAACTTCATCTGGTGCCTGCCGCTGGTCACTGAAAGATTGTCGACCAGGTTGACCTGTCGCTGCTCGGTGGCGACCGATTTGCCTTGGTTGTAAAGTCCGGCGCCGGGGATGTAGAACCCGAAAAAGCTGGTCTCCGACGAGTCGCCCGCGGGAAACAGGAGCGAGTCGGGAAGCGGCGCCGCTCCGCCGAAGTTGTCCAGCGCAAACCGGCTGAGCGTTTTCTGGTTGCTGTAGTTCGCCCGCGCCTCGTTACTGATGCCCGGCGTGATGCTGGCGTTCAGTCCCATGGTCGCGGTCTGCACGGTGGTCGATAACAACTGGCGAAGACTCAGCACCGCCCCCCCAGAGTGGGCGCCCGCTGGTCCAAGTCCGAGGGCGAGTAGTGATAGCGGCCAAACAGATTCAGCTTCGAATGGATCGTGTGATCCAGCCGGAGGCTGTAGGCGTTCAAGGTGGAAGGGTTCGAATAGCCGGCGTTGAATTGAGCGAGTCCTCCTCCGAGCTCGGGGCCGTTCGGAATCGGGAATGCATTCAGGAAGGGGAGCATCGAAGCGGGCGCCTGCTGCCGCGAGGCGGCGTCCGGCACCGCGCTTTGCTGCGAGGACGGCTGCCGCAGCCTCAGTCCTTCGTAGGAGAAGAAGAAGAAAGTCTTGTCTTTACGCACCGGGCCACCGAGAACGCCTCCGAAATCGTTTTGCCGCTCGGCCGGCTTGGGCAGGCCGTTGAAGTTCACAAACCAGTCCCTGGCGTCCAGCTTGTCGTTCCTGAAGTATTCGAAGAGCGTGCCGTGAAACGCGTTGGTTCCCGAGCGCGTGACGATCGAGATCTGCCCGCCGGGCGTGCGCCCGAACTCCGGGGCGAACGACGATGTCTGGATGCGGAACTTCCGCTACAAACTCGAAGGCCACGATACGAAGTGGCAGGACGTAGGAACCCGGCGCCAGGCGTTCTATAACGATCTTCCTCCGCGCAAATACCGCTTCCGCGTCATCGCCTGCAACAACAGCGGAGTGTGGAACGCGGCCGGCGCGTCGTTCGATTTTTCCATCGCACCGGCGTATTACCAGACCACGTGGTTCTGGCTGGCGTGCGTAGCCGCGTTTCTGGCGTCGCTCGGAGGGCTGTACCGGCTGCGCTTGCGGCAGATGTCGGCAAAACTGAACCTGCTCTACAACGAGCGCCTGGCCGAGCGCACGCGGATCGCGCGCGACCTGCACGATACCCTGCTGCAAAGCCTGGCCGGAGTGTCGCTGCAACTCCATGGAATTGCCAGGCAAGCCGCTATGGCCCCGGAAAAGACAGTTTCCCTGATCAACCACGTTCGGGAACAGGTGGACTCATCCTTCCGGGAGGTGCGGCTGAAGGTCTGGAACCTGCGCTCGCCCGAGTTGGAAGGCCAGGGGCTGGCGGCGACTTTGCGCGAGTTCGCGGAACGAATGGGAGCGGCCAAGACGCCGCGCTGCGGCTTCTCTTTAACCGGCGAACCGCGTCCTTGTGCGCCGGAAGTCGAGGAAGAATTGCTGCGCATCGCTCAGGAAGCCGCCAACAATGCCGGCAAGCATGCACGGGCGAGCGAGATTCGGATCGCTCTGGAGTATAGCGGAAACTCCCTGACGCTCTCGGTTTCGGACGACGGATGCGGATTCGACTTGGACGAGGGATATCGCAAGACCGGCCATTGGGGATTGAAGAATATGCAGGAGCGCGCCGCCCAGATTCGCGGCAAATGTACGGTTACCAGCGCCGTCGGGCGGGGGACGCAAGTGGAAGTGCGGGTTCCGCTGCGCTAGTTCGAATGCTCGCGGAGCTGCGGGCTGTGATCCGCCCCCGATTTCGGGGGCTCTGCCTACCTCAAAAGTTGAGCTTCAGCGCCAACTGGATCGAGCGCGGTCCACCGATCTGATAGAGCGGGTTGAACCCGCCATTGGCGCCGCCGGCCCCGAGGCTGTTCGCCAGCGTTTGCGTCGAGCGGCCGAACAGGGGGCTGGTCAGGCTGTTGGTGGGAGGGCCGAAGTTAGGATGGTTCAAGATGTTGAAGAACTCGCCCCGGAAGCGAAGACCCACCTTCTCCGTGACGCGAAAGACTCGCTGCAGGCCGATATCGGCCTGCGTGGCGTTGAAACCCCGCAGCACATTGCGCCCGAAATTGCCCTGCTGGCCGGTGGGGCTGCGGTTAATGCGCCCTTATTGAAGATCTTGCCGCCCGGATA
>Ga0075030_100000223_pt1 | contig 47020 bp, 45 predicted proteins | sample LitLauG_LLR_2012_FD_71393 | JGI IMG/M metagenome (GOLD analysis project Ga0075030, IMG submission 71393) | Freshwater sediment microbial communities from Pennsylvania, USA - Little Laurel Run_MetaG_LLR_2012 | ecosystem: Environmental > Aquatic > Freshwater > Creek > Sediment | place: USA... | reverse complement strand
TATCGTGCCTGCCAAGGATCATTTTCGGGAATGGCTGCGCTACCAGAAGCAATATCTGGGTCTGGTTCGCGGGCGGAGCGACGCGACCTCCCTGACGCGGCGGTTCCAAGGCGGCCTGCAGCAGACCTGGCTGCCCGCTCTGGACGTGGTGGACCGCTGCACCACCTGTCATGCCGCGCTCAAGGAGGCCACCCTCATCGATGTAAAGCAACAGCCCTTCCGGCCGCATCCCGCCATTCCGCATAACCTGACGGAGTTCGGTTGCGTGATCTGCCACAGGGGTCAGGGCGCCGCCACCTCCGTGGAAGAGGCCCATCGCAGCACCAAGTCGTGGGAGGAGCCGATTCTGCCGGCGCGCTACATGGAAGCCTCTTGCGGCCAATGCCACCTGGACCGTCTCACGGGAACGCCGCTGCTGAATCAAGGGCGCCGGACGCTGGCCCAATATGGCTGCGTGCGCTGTCACGTAATCAGGACTCCGGACGGCATTGCCATGACCGGCGCCGACGATCCGCCGTCGCTGGAGCACATCGCCGAAAAGACCAGCCGCGAGTGGATTGCGGCCTGGCTCAAGAATCCGCAGGCGTACGCCGGCTCCGCTACCATGCCCAACTTCCAGTTGCCGGACGAAGATATCCGCGACATCTCCGCCTTTCTCATCGCGCAGAGCACACCCTATCTGAAGGGCGGCAGCCCGGTGCCTGTGCCCACGGCCGCGCCGGACGATGCCGCGGCTGTGCAGCAGGGCGCCAGCCTCTACGGGGAATCCTTCTGCGCCTCCTGCCATGCGACGCAGAATGCCGCGGGAACGCTGGTGGGCGGCACTCTCGGCCCGGAGCTGACGCGCGTCGGCTCGAAGGTCAAGCCCGCCTGGCTGGCGGAATGGCTGCGCGATCCCAAGACCTACGATCCTGAAACGGCCATGCCGCACTACCGCCTGGACGCCAAACAACTCGGGCTCCTGATGGGGTTCCTGGAAAGCAAGACCGACTCCGATTTCCTCGGCAGCGCTCATCCGGACGCTCCGACGAAACCGCAGATCGAGCACGGTCAGAAGCTGGTCATCGAGCGCGGCTGTGCGGCCTGCCATGAAATCAATGGCATCAAGCGGCCGGACGACTTCGCGCCCGAGTTGACGCTGGTGGGCAGCCGGCCGCTGGCCAAAATCCTGTTCGCGCCCGGCGTGCCCCACACGCTGGCGGATTATATTGGCGCCAAGATTCGCCAGCCCCGGTCGTTCGGGAACTCTTTGAAAATGCCGCAATATACGCTGGCGCCCCAACAAGTGGACGCCCTGGAGACCGCACTGCTGGCGCAGACTGAGCGCGCGCAAACCTTGCCCGCCTCTTTGCGCGTGGTGGCGCAAGGGCCATCCAACTACCGGGCCGCCGGCAAGGCCGGCCAGCTCATGGACGACATGCGATGCCTAAGCTGCCACGCGATCAACGGCCGCGGAGGAGTCATGGCCCCCGAACTGACCTGGGAAGGAAGCTCCGTGCAGCGCACCTGGCTGGTCAACTTCCTGAAGAATCCGAATACGCTGCGCCCGGCTCTCATCCGCCGGATGCCCAAGTTCTACATGACCGACGCCGAGGCCAACACGCTCGCCGATTACATCGCCACGGTCTACCAGACACCGGATTTCGATCGCGATGGGCCCGATGCCGCGCATGCCGGCTCCAGTGACGTGGAGCATGGCAAGGAGTTGTTTTACGGAAAGTACGCCTGCCAATCCTGCCACATCGTAGATCCGGACAAAGACAAGGGATACATCGGCCCTACCTTGACTCAAGCGGGCGTGCGGCTCAACGCTGCCTGGGTTTTTCACTGGCTTAAGAATGCGCAGAGCCTGCGCCCGGGCACGCTCGAGTTGGTCTGGAAGATGAGCGATGACGACGCCCGGGCCATTACGGCGTTCCTGATGGCGCAGAAGGCTGCACCTCCGAAGGGGGGACCGCAGAAATGAGCCGGACCTGGTTGTCGATCGTTGCGACAGTTGCCCTGACCAGCGCTTGCGCGCGACGGCCGGCCGGCCCCGCGGAGCCGCAGCCCAAAGCATTTGGCGCTGCCGTGGTTTCCGTTAGCGGAGAAAAGCAGGCGGCCGGGGTGGGCGCGCAGTTGGACCAGCCGGTGGTGGTCCAGGTGAACGATGCCAAGGGTACCGCCGTCGCGGGCGCGCTGGTGCGCTTTACGGGGGCCGGCGGTGTCGGCTTCCAGCCGGATCACGGATTGACCGGCGCCGACGGTCAGTTCACGACCAACGTGGGCCTCGGTAGCGCGAGCGGATGGTACCGGATCGTGGCGACTACGCAAGACTCGACCGGCAAGGCGGCCGAGGTCCAGATCGACGAGGTCGCGCTCGGATACCAGGAGAGGCTCGGCCAGAAGCTCAACGAGATCCACTGCATCCGCTGCCATGATTCCGAATCCACGGCTGAGCGCGTCTCGAACCACGACAACCTCGAAGCCAAGCCCCATGCCTTCACCGATGGTGCGATCCTGAATCCGATGAGCGACGCGGCCCTGATCGCGATGATCGGCCATGGCGGCGCCGCGCTCAACAAATCGGCGGAGATGCCGCCTTATGCAAATACGTTGACCAGGGTGGAGATCGAGGCGTTGGTCGCCTACCTGCGCGCCGTCGCCGACCCTCCCTATCGCCCGCAAGGAATTTTCTATGCGAGTAATTAACGTTGTGCTCGCGCTCTTCCCACTGGCCGCGGCCGGGTGGGCCCAGGTGATGGCGCCCGCCGAGATCCGCGACCCCCAGATGCGCGCTTTGCAGCAAAAATACTTCAACGATTTGAAGCGCATCACGGGCGCTGCCGCGGGGCACAATTTCCCGTATCATTTCTACTTCAGCCGGACCCTGGACCTGGGTGAAAAACAGCAGCAGCGAAGCGACCAGCGTTCCGTCCAGTTTGAGCGGTATCAGGGCAGAACGGTCCTCCGCATCACCGGCAACTATTTCGCGTCGTATTCGGCGGAACTGATGAAACCGGAAGAGCGCGCGCGGCAGACCTACGAGGCCGTGATCCTGCCGTTGCTGCGCGCCGCGGTGCAGGCGATGGAGAAGTCCGACTTGCCGCAGGCATTTGCTTTCGAGATTTCCCACCACGTGCGCCGGAAGATGCTGGGAGTCTCCTCCGAGGGTGTGGAAAACGTAGTTCTCATTCTGCCCAAGGCGGCCGCCCAGCGCCTGGTGACGGCAACCGACCCCCAGGTGCAGGAAGCCGCCATGTTCGAAGGCGAGATGTACCTCAACGCCGCACCGATCTCCCTGTGGCCGCATACGGACGTGGAAACGGCGGAAGGGACAATTCCGGCCATGCCCAGGAAAACCGTGGAAGAGCCGGCTCCGACCGTCTCGCCCCGCCTGCTGCAAGGTCTCAAGTTTCCCAGCGCGCCCGCCCAGGTGACGGCAGCAGTCCCGGAGAAGCAGGCGGCGCCCGCTTCGGTTGCCGGGCAACCGGCGTCGCGCGATGCCTCGCCGGACGCGGTGAAGAGGCTGCAGAAGGCGTATCAAGAGACGCTCGACCGGATGGTGCAAGAGTTGGAATCGCAGGCGCATTTTGTGCGCTACGCCCCACCCACGTTCATCCCATTCCACGGCGGACTCTATCTGCAGTTGTCCGTCACAACGCCACTGCCGGAAGCGGCGGCCGGATCGCAGTACCGGCTGGCGGCGCTGGCTTTCGATCAGCACCTGGCACACCTGATCCGCCCGGCGCTGGCTTACTTCAAGGATCGGGACGACTTCGACGGGATCGACTTCAGCACCTCCATCCGGCTGGCGGCCGATCCGGCTTCCGAAGGCAGCCCGGTCGCGGTCGAGTTTGTTTTCCCGCTGAAGCTGTTGCGCACTTATGCCGATTTCGACGCCACCGGCCAGCAACTGATCGATGCGAGTTTCGTGCTCATCAACGGGGAACGTGTCGGCTTGAACCTGCAGGTTGCCGAAGCCGGCTCTACGGCACGGTAAATATGAAGACTCCCTGGTTGTTGCACCGCTGCGCCATTCTTCTGGCGGCAGTTGCCTTCTTGTCCGTATTTACGGGTACTGCCGTCTCGAGCAATGAAGAGCGTCCGTTGTACTCCGTAGGGCAGAGCCACATCTGGCTGGGGGCCGCCATCGCCGTTCTTACGATTGGTCTGGTCATTTGCATCCATGCCGCGGAGGAACGTAAGTGGTTGCGCCACATGGGCTGGATCGCCTTGGCCGCAATGACAGTTCAAGTTCTCTTAGGGTTGCGGCCGCTCCCCCAACCTCCAGCAATTCGCATCGTGCACGCTTTCATCGGACAGCTCTTCTTTACATTGACGGGCGTGATCGCCGTGTGCACCACAGCCGGTTGGAAGAGGAAGCCGGAACGGGCCGAGTGCGCGTCCTGGTTGTGGTTCCTGGCCAATTGCACCCCGGCCATGGTGCTGGTGCAAGTCGCGCTCGGCACCTTGTTCCGTCACGGCGCTCTGGGCGTAGCGCTCCACCTCCTCGGAGCGTTCCTGGTCGCGATGTTCATTTCGGGACTGACGCTCCCGGTAATCTACGGGCCCGAGGACAGTGCCCTGCGCCCGGCAGCCCAGGCGTTTCTGGCGATCGCATCCGTGCAGGTGTTTCTGGGCCTCGCTCTGTTTACGATGTCATCCATGGATATCGACCCCCAGGTGATGATCGTGATGACCATGATTCACGCGGCCATGGGGGCCTTAACGCTGGCGGCCACGGTGATCATGTCCCTCCTGATCCGCCGCCACATAGGGGTTCCTGAGCGAGTGCACGAATCAAGAGAATAAGCGTCCGGTCGCTCCTTTACAGTCGCGGTTCGGTGCGAAGCCCTTCCCGGCTCACCCCAAGTCCCCCACCGAACCGCGACCGTCAGTCAGGGAGCGACGTCTTCAGGGGAGCGCAGCGCCAAAATACGTGAGCGATTCCGAAACGGTGCGCCTTCCTTGACGAGTAGGCGTTCCGTGGGGGGGACTCCTATCCGCCTCGAACAACAGGGGATACCGGCTGGTGGGATAACGTGCGGCCAAGCTGAAGATTCTGTCTCCTCTTGCCGATAGAGCAATACAGGAGTACAGATGCACAGAATTGCTAGCTCACTTCTGGAGGCCGGCTGTTTGTTGGCCTTGAGTAGCGTCCCGGCCGACGCCCAGAAATTCCCCGCCGACTTGACGCAAGTGAGCCTGGAGGATCTGATGCATATCCAGGTCACGTCGGTATCGAAGAAAGAACAGACGTTGTCGAAGACGGGAGCCGCGGTCTTCGTGATCAACGAGGAAGACATTCGCCGTTCCGGTGCGACCAACGTCCCCGATCTTCTCCGCATGGTGCCCGGAGTCAACGTGCAGCGGATCGATGCCAATTCCTGGGCCATCGGCATTCGGGGTTTCGCCGATATTTACGCGGACAAAGTCCTGGTTCTGGTGGATGGCCGATCGGTCTACCGGCCTTCATTCTCGGGCGTGTTGTGGGACGAGCAGGATATGCCGCTGGAAAATATCGAACGCATCGAAGTGATTCGCGGTGTGGGCGGCACCGTCTGGGGAGCCAACGCCATGAATGGCGTGATCAATATAACTACCAAGCACGCGAAGGATACGCAAGGCGGAATAATCGCTGCCGGCACAGGCTCCGAGACGAGTGCTGATGGGTTGGTGCAATACGGCGGCAAAATCGGTTCGAAAGGCGCCTACCGGGCTTTTGGCCGGTACTTCAACATCGAAAGCTCGATCTTGCCAAGCGGCGCCAGAGCGGTGGACGGCTGGCACGGCTTCCACGAGGGTTTCCGGTCGGACTGGGAACTCTCGCCACAAGACAGCCTCACCGTCGAAGGCGACCTTCTCCGGAACAGGGAAGGCCAGACACTCAAGGGCGTCGTGTTCGCAAATGCCTTACCCCTGCAGGCGGACGTAAACGACCGAATCGAGTTCAATGGCGGCAATATCCTGGGCCGTTGGAGCCACACGCTTGCTAATGGCTCCAACCTGTCGTTGCAGATGTACGACGACTATTACTCCAGGCGGGTCGAGGGATTAAACGAAACCCGCAATACGGTCGATCTGGACTTCCAGCATCATGTTGCCATCGGATCGCGGCACGATGTGGTGTGGGGCCTCGGCTACCGTATGACGAGCGACCACTTTACGCCCGGATACTCCGTTACTATTCTGCCGCCCCACCGCCGGGACAACCTGTTCAGTACTTTCGTACAGGACGAAATCACCATCACCAATTCCCTCTCGTTCATACTCGGATCCAAGTTCGAGCACAATGCGTACACCGGGTTCGAATACGAACCCGGCGCGCAGCTTGTGTGGGAGCCGACGAAGCGGCAAACCCTTTGGGCTTCGGTCGCCCGGGCCATCCGGCAACCCTCCCGCAAAGACTACGGGCTGTCGATGCCGTTCGCCGTGGTCCCCGTGAGCCAGGGTGGTTTTGGAATCACCGAATTGGTGGGACAACTTCATCCCAAGACCGAAGAGGTCCGTGATTTCGAACTGGGCTACCGTATGCAGATCCGCAAGGGATTGTCTCTGGATGCGGTGGCCTTCTGGAGCTCTTACCGTCATCTGATGACGCTGGAGCCCCAGGATCCGATCTTCACCATGAGCCCGCCGCCGCCCCATGTGGTGATTCCCCTGATGTTCGACTACAAGGCCCATGCGCACAATTATGGGGCTGAGATCGATGCCAACTGGAACGTCACGGATCGCTGGAAAATTCGATCCGGACTCTCCCTATTGCATATGAATGTCATTTCCAATCCCGACAGCCGTGGCAGCATTGTTGCCAACGAGGGGAACGCTCCGAAGTACCAATTTCAAATCCGCTCCCTGGTCAATCTAACACGCCGCCTGGAATGGGATACCAGCCTGATGTGTGTGGCCCATTTGGCGACGGTTCCGAGCTACCGAAGGCTGGATACCCGATTGGGGTGGCGCCTGGGTGAGTCAGCCGAATTCAGCGTAGTGGGACAGAACCTTCTCACTCCACGGCACCTCGAGCATGGGGATGAATGGGTAGGCCGCACGCAGGTCGAGCGCAGTGTATTCGGGAAAATTACATGGCGGTTTTGAGGACCGTTCAATTCGTCGCGATGCTTAATGTGGCTCTCCTGGCTGGCGCGCAACAGCAGGTCGGTGAGTACCAGTTGAAAGCCGCCTTCTTGTACAACCTGGCTAAATTTGTGGAATGGCCATCACAGTCGTTTCGTAGCCCCACGTCCCCGATGGTCATTTGTGTTCTGGGGCGCAATCCTTTCGGCAGCGCGCTTACCGACACGGTGGAAGGGAAGAATTTGGGCGGACGGACGCTCGCCGTGCTGCCGATTCCCGACTCCCAGAACGCCAGCCATTGCCAGATCGTTTTTGTCAGCTCCTCCGAGCAGAAGCGCTTCCCATCCATCCTGCGTGATCTCAAATTGATTGGCGTACTGACGGTCGGCGACACGGAGGGGTTTGCTTCCCAAGGCGGCGTGGTCAACTTCAAGCTCGAAGAAGGAATGGTCCGCTTGGAAATCAATCTCGACGTTGCGAAAGAGAAGAATATTCGGATCAGCTCCAAGCTCCTGAGCCTGGCGCAGATCGTCAAGTGCAGTGAGGGAGCGCGATGAACCGGTCAGTCCCTTACCGCAATCTCACCATCCGGCAGAAACTCCAACTGATCATCCTGGCAACCGCGGGAACTGCCTTGGTGCTGGTTTGCACAGCGGTCGGGATCTATGACCAGTTGACATTTCGGAGTTTGATGCGCACCGACCTGGGCATCCTGGCGGAAATAGTCGGATCCAACAGCACGGCAGCGCTCAGCTTCGGCGATCGGCCGTCGGCCGGCGAGCTCCTCTCAGGGCTTAGGGCAAAAGGATCCATCGTCACTGCGGTCCTCTATTCGGCCGACGGAAAGCTCTTCGCCGCTTACCATCGGGGAGGCAGACCGTACGAAGCATCGGCTACCGCTCTGGCGCCCGACAGCAGCCGATTCGAGAATCACCGGCTCAAACTGATCAAAAGCATTGTTTTGAAAAATCAAACCATTGGATCGATTTATGTCGAGTCAGACCTCGGGGAGGCCGATGCGCGGCTTCGCCGGCTGGTTGGCGTTTTGTTGCTCATCGGGCTGGTCGCCTCGGTAGCGGTCTTCATCCTCTCTTCCTCGCTCGGCCGAATTATCACCGAACCGATCACACACCTCGCCGAAACGGCGAAAACCATCTCCCAACGAAAGGACTATGCCACGCGCGCCCGGAAGCTTGGAGAAGACGAGCTGGGCCAGCTTACCGACACCTTCAACGAGATGCTGACCGAGATTGAGTGTCGCGACGAGGAGCTCCTGAGTCATCGCGACCGGTTGGAGTCGGAAGTTGCCGCGCGCACAGCCGAGCTGCTGCGCAGCAACTCGGACTTGCTGGTTGCTAAGGACCGGGCCGAGGCGGCCAACCGCGCCAAGAGCGAATTCCTGGCCAACATGAGCCACGAGATCCGCACTCCCATGAACGGTGTTATGGGAATGACCGAGCTCGTGCTGGACGGCGAACTTACGCCCGAGCAGCGCGACCAGTTGAATACCGTCAAATCATCGGCGGATCTGCTGCTCACCGTGATTAACGACATCCTCGATTTCTCGAAAATCGAGGCGGGAAAGCTCGACTTGGATCCGATCCCGTTCAATCTCTGTGAAGCCGTCGAGGAAGCCATGAGATTGCTCGCCGTGCGGGCGCATGAGAAACGGTTGGAGCTGACCTGCGAGGTGAAGCCGGACGTTCCCGATTACGTGGTGGGTGACCGCACGCGAGTCTGTCAGGTCATCACCAATCTGGTGGGCAACGCCATCAAATTCACCGAGGTCGGGGAGGTCGTGCTCGTGGTCGCGCTGGTGGCACGGGACGCGGAACGGCTCCAGTTACACTTCATCGTGCGGGATACCGGAATCGGTATTTCGCCGGAAAAGCAGACAATCGTCTTCGAGCCGTTCTCGCAGGCCGATGGTTCCATGACGCGAAAGTACGGAGGGACCGGTCTGGGGCTTACGGTTTCCCTGCGTCTGGTCCAGGCCATGCAAGGCAACCTCTGGGTGGAGAGCGAGCTAGGCAAAGGGAGCTGCTTCCACTTCACCGCCGGCTTTGGCGTGGCGGCTGGAGGAGACCAACGCCACCGCGAGAATCACATTTCTCTGGCCGGCACGAAGGTGCTGTTGGTCGATGATAACGCCACGAGCCGGCAGGTTCTGACGGAGTTGCTCGGGCAGTGGCAGATGCTTCCCACTGCAACGGGCAGCGGGCCGGAAGCCTTGTCCCTGATGGCGGCGGCGCTTGAGCGCGGCACCTCCTTCCCGGTAGTCTTGACCGACGTTCAGATGCCGGAGATGGACGGCTTTTCCCTGGCCCAGCGGATCAAAGAGTCTGCCCCTCTGGCTAATACGGCAATCCTGCTGCTCTCGTCCTGGGAGGAACGGGGGGACGCAGCGCGGTGCCGGAGCTTGGGAATCGCGGCGTATCTTAGGAAGCCGGTACGGCGGGAGGAACTGCGCCAGGCCTTAGCGGCGGCCCTGGCGCAGCACGGTCACCGGATCGCACCGCAGGCCCCGATCGTAAACCTTCCTCCCCGTGAAAGCCGAGGCACGGCTTTGCAAATCCTTTTGGCCGAGGACAACCCCGTCAACCAGCGCGTGGCGCTCCGGATTCTGGAGAAGGCGGGCCACAGCGTCGTGATCGCCGGCAACGGCAAAGAGGCGATCGGCGCACTGGAGCTCCAAGCCTTTGATTTAGTCTTGATGGACGTGCAAATGCCCGAGATGGATGGCCTGGAGGCAGCCGCTGTGATACGCCAAAAGGAACTAGGCACCGGGCGGCACATTCCCATCATTGCGATGACGGCACATGCCATGACCGGCGATCGGGAGCGGTGCCTGGCTTCCGGCATGGACGGCTACATCACCAAACCGATTCGCAGCCGGGAGTTAGTGAAGGTTGTGGAGGAGCGTCTAACCCCTGCCCAAAAGTGAATCGGAATGAGCCGGAGTGCCGGCTCGCTCCAGCTCCAGCAGAATGCGCTTCCTCCACAGGCCGCCGCCATAACCGCACAGGTTTCCATCCTTGTTCACCACACGATGACAGGGGATCGCAATCGCAATTCGATTCATGCCATTCGCGCGGCCGACGGCGCGAGAGGCGGCGGGCCGGCCGACGGTACGCGCCAGATCTTCGTACGATCGCGTCTCGCCGTAAGGGATGCGGAGCAGTTCCGCCCAAACCTGCTCCTCGAACAGAGTGCCGGGGTACACCAACGGGACGGTGAAGACGCGCCGGGTTCCGGAAAAGTAAGCAGCGAGTTCGGCGCGCAACTGCTGAAGGGGGCCGCTCTCTCCGGGGAAAATGGGGAGGTGGAAGCGGCGGGAGACGGTGGCGAACTGGGCCTCGAGCATCCGGCGCTCGGTGAATTCGAGCAGGCAGACTCCCTGGTCCGTGGCCCCGGCGATCATCGGACCAATCGGTGTATCCACCCAGGACACGCGGATTCCGTCGGCATCGCGCATACGGCCGGGAGCCTTACCGAACAGGTGCTCGAAGGCGGTCCGGAAGCCGCTGTGGGAGTCGAAGCCGGAATCGAAAACCGTATCGTCGAGAGGGCTGCCTTTTTTGATTCGCTCGAAAGCCCCTCCCAGACGCAGGGCGCGGCGGTACGCCTGAAAGGTCATGCCGTACTGGCGGAGGAAGAAGCGGCGCACACGAGCGGGTTCCAGGCCGAGGTCGCGGAGATCGGCATCGGCGACCCGCGTGGCGGGATCGGCGGCGATCCGCCCGAGCAAATCGCGAGCCCAATCGGGAGCGGAGGACTCGGTGGGGCGGCACCGTTTGCACGGCCGGTAGCCGGCAAAGAGAGCGTCCTTTACCGTTCCAAAGAATTCGATATTTTCCGAGCGCGGCTTTTTGGCCGAACACGAGGGTAGACAAAAAATGCCGGTGGTGCGGACGGCGGTGAAAAAAAGGCCATCATAAGCCGCATCCGATGCGAGAAAGGCTCGCTGCATTTCGTCCGCGGAGGGTAAGAGCTGCATGCAGAAAGTGTAGCGTTGGGCAACCGGGAAGCGCCACCGAAAAAGCGACGGGGAATTGTTACTATGCGTCTTCGAGCGGTAGCCCCGCATCCTTCAACGCGCGCCATCCGCCATCGAGCGAGATGGCGTTGGCGTAGCCCATCTTCTGCAGATTGTCGGCCACCAGCGCCGAACGAAATCCGCCGCCGCAATACAACACCACCATCGTGGCCTTGTCGGGCACTCTGGTCTCGATATCGCGCTCGATGATGCCCTTGCTCAGGTGTACAGCGCCCTTCACATGGCCTGCCGTCCACTCACTTTCTTCGCGCGTGTCCACCAGAACGTGCGGCTCCCCGTTCGCGATGATCTTCTGGTAGCCGGCCATATCGATTTGCTTCACGCGCGACTTCGCGTCATTCACCAGATCGAGGAATCCCGGATTGTGGGCCATCGGACCTACTCCACGCGCCGGATCTTTGCTCCGACCCGGGCCAGTTTCGCTTCGATTCTCTCATAGCCTCGGTCGATGTGGTAAACCCGGTCGATCACGGTTTCGCCGCGTGCCACCAGGGCCGCCAGCACCAGGGAAGCGCTGGCGCGCAGATCCGAGGCGATGACCCCGGCGCCCGTCAGTTCGTGGGGGCCGGCTACGATCGCCTGCTTGCCGTCGATGCGGATGTTGGCGCCCATGCGGGCCAGCTCCTGCGCGTGCATGAAGCGGTTTTCGAAGATGGTCTCGGTAATCATCGCGATCCCTTCGGCCTGGGTCATGAGGGCCATGTATTGGGCCTGCAAGTCCGTGGCAAATCCGGGATATTCTTCGGTGGTCACATCCACGGAGCGGAGCTTGCCGCCTCCCAGCACTCGCAATGTGCCGCCGTCGGGCTGTGTCACATCCACCCCGGCCTGTTGCAGCTTTGACACGAGCGCGTCCAGGTGCCCTGCGTTGCAGCCCGTGATGGCGAGATCGCCGCCGGTGATCGCACCGGCGATGAGAAAGGTTCCGGCTTCGATGCGATCGGGGATGATGGTGTGCTCGGCGCCGCCCATCTTCTCCACGCCCTGGATGCGGATCGTGGAAGTTCCCGCGCCTTCGATCTGAGCCCCCATTTTGGTGAGCAAATCCGCGACGTCCACCACCTCGGGCTCGCGGGCCGCGTTCCGCAAAATGGTTTCGCCCTTGGCCAGCACGGCCGCCATCATGAGGTCTTCCGTACCGGTCACGGTGATCCGGTCGAAATGAACGACCGCACCGCGCAAGCCGTCGCGGGCTTCGGCTTCGATGTAGCCGTGGGATTGGTGGATACGGGCGCCCAACTGCTCCAGGCCCAGGATGTGCAGGTTAATGGGCCTTCCGCCAATGGCGCAGCCGCCCGGGAGGGAAACCCGCGCGCGGCCGCAGCGGGCGACCAGCGGACCCAACACCAGGCTGGAAGCCCGCATCGTTTTCACCAGCTCGTAGGGAGCTTCGGGGCAGACGATCTGGGGCGTGTGGAGGCACACGGTTTCGCCTTCCACTTCGGCTTGGGAACCGATATCCACCAACAGGCGCTGCATGGTGCGGATGTCACGCACCCGCGGAATGCGTTTGAGAGTGACTGGCTCTGCGGTAAGCAGGGCCGCGGCCAAGGCCGGCAACGCAGCATTCTTGGAGCCGTTGGTGGGGATCTCTCCCCGCAGGGCTGCGCCCCCCGTGATGACGAATTTATCCATCTAAAGCCTTCGCAATATTACCGCCAGCCGCAGCCAGGCGGCGTTCCGCTTCCTCCCGGCCAACTCCGGTCTTGGCGATGAGGATGGCCACGGGCGCCTGATTTCCAGCCCGCGCCACCAACTCCCGGGCGCGCTCGTCGGAAACGCCGGCCGCTTGGGCCACGATGCGGCAGGCGCGATCCAGCAGCTTGGCGTTCGTTGGTTGCACGTTCACCATCAGGTTGCGGTAAACGTAACCCAGGCGAATGAACGCTGTGGTGGTGAGCATGTTGAGGACCAGTTTTTGCGCGGTTCCGGCCTTCATGCGCGTCGAGCCGGCCACCACCTCAGGGCCCGTGAGAGGGGTGATGGCAATGTCCACGGCGTGCGCCAGCTCGGAGCCGGGAGTACAACTGATGCCTACCGTAACCGCCTCCAGGCGCCGCGCTCCCGCGACCGCACCGAGTACATAGGGCGTGCGGCCGCTAGCCGTGATTCCTACCAGAACGTCGGCCCGCGTGAATCCGCGGGTCAGAAGATCGCGAACACCGGCGGCGGGATCGTCTTCCGTCGCTTCGGTGGCGCGGCTCATTGCCGGCTCCCCCCCGGCAATGATTCCCTGAACGGTCTCCGGGGAAACATTGAAGGTGGGCGGGCACTCGGCGGCGTCGAGCACGCCCAGGCGGCCGCTGGTCCCGGCCCCGATATAAAACAGCCGCCCGCCGTTCTGGAAGGCGGCCACGATGGCATCCACGGCCCGGGCGATGTTGGGAATCTCGCGTTCGACGGCCTCGGCTACCGTACGGTCCTGGGCGTTAATGATCCGCAAGGCCTCGACGGCGGGGAGAGTATCGATCGACGCCGACGCCGGGTTGGCTTGTTCGGTGAGAAGCTTTTCCAGCACGCTATCTTCAGCATAGTGCCTCGCGCGCCCGTCCCGCTTCTACTCGGGGATTGGCCGCGAAAACTGACTGTTGGCCAGGACCGGTGTCCAGTCTGCCGGCTGCTTCCGCCACCTGTCGCTCGAGCGGTGACCGGGCCTGCCATTGTCCCGGAACGCTCGGAAACCGTCGCGTTCCCCGGGCTTACGTGGTTCAACAGGTTGAATGCCTCGGCACGAACCTGAATGGCCGGCCGTGGTCGTACGGACGGTGTTCGTGGCGGTCTAGCGACTCAGCTAACGAACATCGCCGTGACAATCGCACCAAGCTTTCGTCTTTAGACACTCATATTTTACGATCTCTTCGTAAATATTGGGCGCTCGTTAGCGATGAAAATTACTTTTTAGAAGCGTAGGGGCCGACTTCAGGTTTCTCCTGCGTGTCTTTCAGATCTCCAAGCTCCGTGGCCACGCCCCGGGCAATTGCCGCTGTCTCGCTGCCGTTCTGGAAGCAGGTGAAATCGGGGCGATCGCGCCAGGCGAAGGGGCCGCAAAGCCGCTTCCCGGCCGCGAGAGCGGCATCGTGCACAACGTTGATCAGCCGCTCGTAATCGGGATCGCCCTGTTTGTAGCCTGAAAAATTGCCGAGATCCCCGCTGGCCGCAAATACCGCGTCCACGCCGGGGATCGCCGCGATCTCGCGAGCCTGCGCCGCGCCGCCGATCGTCTCGATCATCTCGATCAGAACCACGTTGTCATTGATCGTGTTGCGATAGCCGCCCGGAACGTTGCCCCAGAATTCCGGCGAGAACGCGGGCCCGCCGCCCTGGCTGCGCTTCCCCAGTGGGGGGAAATAGGTCCAGTCTCTTCCGGCCTTGCCTTCCTCGACGGTTCTTACGGTGGGGATTACGATCACGAGCGCGCCTGCGTCCATGGCATGCTGAATCTCGCGCTCATCGGCATAAGCGACACGAACTCCCGGCACCGCCCTCGCGTGCGGACACGCCTGCCACATTTTGGCCACGTTCTCCCAGTCGCGGGAGTCGTGCTGCATCTCCGTCCAGATAAAGTCATATCCGGCATTCGCCATGGCGCAGTAGGTGGATGGATCGGAGGACGCGAACACGGTTCCGCCTGTCACCTTCTCGCCCTTCATCATCTTGATCTTCACGGGATTCCAGATCATCTTTGCATTCGGGGGCGCATCGAAGCCGTGACCGTACTTCCAGGTCTTTTCGTCGAGGATGCCCTGATTAACCGCCGCCGCCGGTGCCTTGGTGATTGCGCCGGAATCCTTACCCGCAGGTGCAGCCAGTGGGAACTTCAACAGCCCTGCATCTGGATTGTTGGCATAGGGATCGGCCGTGGGGGGTGCCTGCCCTGCCGGCCTCGAATTTCCAGGCTGTTGAGCCTGTAACACAAACAGTCCCAATCCAATTGCTCCGGAGAGCGCCAAGCGTGCAAATCGCCGATTCATGTTCTACTCCTTTTCTCGTTTCGCATTAAATAACAGTTCCGGACACAGTTCCATCCGCATTGTATCTCTACACATCATGTAGCTTGACCACAGTGCGATCGATATCCTTGAGCGTCGGTTTGCTGGTATGCGCCATATCGCGCGCCAATTCCGTTTGTAGCATTTCCAGGACGTGTTGTGCGCCCTCCGGACCGTAGGCCGCTAGCCCCCACGCGGCGGGCCTTCCTGGTCCGGCCAGGCTGGCTGACTGTACGCCGCAAATTGCCAGTTCTTGCCGTCAAGCTACATTGTACAGAGTCCACTTTCTTTCCGACACCGGCCTGTGTTCCGGATTATATTCGATCCGGCCGGTCTTGGGGGTCCACCCCATTGAAAACGGTCTGCAGGACGTAAGGATTTGCATCGACAAAGTTGATTTGCCCGCGGCTCGTTCGCTTCAGAAAAATCAAGCTGGCGAAGCCGTCAGTTCCTTCAACGAGTTTCCCTCCTCCTGCGCGAATTCCAATTCGCGCCGTTTGCTCCGAGCCGCCGATGACACCTTGATGTTGCCGCTCTGGCATAGTTGAGCGATGCGGTTCCTCGCCCGGTTCAGGGAATCACTCCCTTTTCGCGTTGGCAAGAGGGGCGCGTGCTATGCGCGCCTATTGGTTCTTCGCCAATCAACGTCTGATGCTTACGGGGAGTCCCTGTTCCTCCGCCTCGGCGCTGAACCTTTCCGTCCGCCCTTGACACCGACCACGCTCTTCGCGATTCTAATGACACATCCTTGACCGCGGAGTGTGCCATGGCAGAACAGGCAAGTATCGAGACGATCACCGGTGTCTCGCGGCGCGCTTTCTTGGAAGTGGCCGCGGGGTTCGGCGGATTGGCGGCCGCGCGGGCACAGGCCGCCATCGTGGAGACCGATTTTTCGAAACTTTCGCCTTACGGTAACGGCACGCTCCCAGCCGGCATTCGTTCGCGCCAAATTGCTAACGTGAACGGCATGACCGTGCATATTTTGGAGGCAGGTTACGAAACGCCGGGCCGGCCCGCTGTCCTGCTCCTGCATGGCTTCCCGGAACTCGCCTATAGCTGGCGCAAGGTAATGCCGGCTCTGGCGGCCGCCGGCTATCACGTGATCGCCCCCGATCAGCGCGGCTACGGCCGCACCATCGGCTGGGACGATTCCTACGACGCCGATCCGGATCCGTTTCGCATTCTCAACATGACACGGGACGCGATCGGGCTCGTCTACGCGCTTGGGTACCGATCGGTAGCGATGGTGGTCGGCCACGACGCCGGCGCGCCGGTCGCCTCGTGGTCCGCGCTCATCCGGCCCGATATTTTCCGTTCGATCACGATCATGAGCTCGCCATTTGAAGGCCCGCCATCGTTGCCCTTCGACACAGCGAACGGCGCGCCCCTGCCGCGCCCGGCGGTTACGGACGACCAGCTGGATGCCGAACTCGCGAAGCTTAACCCGCCGCGAAAATACTATCAGAACTATCAGCGCACCCGCGCCGCCAACGACGACATGCTGCATGCGCCGCAAGGCCTGCACGCCTTCTTCCGCGCTTATTACTTCTACAAGAGCGCCGACTATAAAGGGAACAACCCCCATCCGCTAAAGGCGCGCATCGCCGAGGAGATGGCGCAGATTCCGACCTATTACGTGATGGAGAAGGACAAGGGCATGGCAGCGAGCGTTGCGCCGTTCATGCCACCGGCGGGTTACATCGCCAATTGTAAATGGCTGACCGAAGCCGAAGTCGATGTGTACGCAACCGAGTACGGCAGGACTGGTTTCACCGGCGCACTGCAGGGCTATCGAGTGCGGCGGGGCTCCGATCCCCGAAGTATCGCCGAAATGCACACCTTTTCAGGCCGCACCATAGACGTGCCCTCTCAGTACATCGCGGGGAAAAGCGATTGGGGCGTCTATCAAACGCCGGGTGCGGTCGACAAGATGCGCAAGACCGCCTGCACGCATATGGCCGGATTCCATCTGCTTGATGGCGCCGGACACTGGGTCCAGCAGGAGCAGCCGGAACTGGTGAGCGCCTTGTTCGTTCAATTCCTTCGCGATTACGCCAAGTCCTGACCTCGCAGGCTGCCGGCTCACCCGGGCCGGTTCGCGACCAGCCCTTCCACCGCCTGGCCGAACGTCACGGGAATTATAGCCCTCGCGCTAAGTGGGCAAGCCTACGGCCAACCGCTGCTTCACCTCGGCAATCGGCAGATCGTTCCAATGCCGCGTGAGATGGTCCACTGTCATGAAGGAGCGGCTGTGCATCCGGTCGAGATAGAGCGTGCCGCGCAGGTGGTCTATCTCGTGCTGCAAAATGCGCGCGTACCAGCCTTCGGCGTAGATCGTCACCGGATCACCGGCTTCGTTGAGACATTCCACACGAGCCCGCAAGGCGCGCGGCACCAGAGCGCTGAACCCGGCCACGCTGAGGCAGCCTTCGAAGAATTCCACGGGCTCGCCGTCGAGCGCCAGCGACGGATTGACAACGACGTGAAACGGGACCGGCCGCCGGCCGCGCTCCGCGAGCCGCTCCGGGGCAATCGCTTTTTGCAGATCGCCCGGGTCTTCGATGACGGCGAGTTGTAGGGAGAGCCCAACCTGGGGCGCGGCCAACCCCACACCCGGCGCATCCCGCATGGTCTCTCGCATCCACTCGATGAGCTGCTGGATTTCGTCGCTGCGGATCTGCTCGGGGGAAAGCGGGAGCGCCCCCTGACGCAGTACGCTGTCGCCGGCCTGCACGATTTTCAGGCGCATCCGCTATTCCTTGAGTTCGACGATCGTGGCGCCGGTTCCGCCTTCCTGTTGGGGGGCGGGATAGAACTTCGCCACGTGCGGATGGCGGCTCAGGAGGTCCTGGATCGTCTTCCGCAGTATACCCATGCCGTGGCCATGCACGATGCGTACGCGGCTGGCAGTGGCCATCACCGCGCGATCGAGAAATTCATCCACCGCTTCGCGGGCTTCCTCGGCGTGCTGGCCGATCACGTTGATCTCCTGGTGGAGCGGCGAGAATTCCAGCGCGGGCCGGTAGCTCACGCCCTTGGGAAGCTTGCTGGCGGGCGTGGCCGCTTCGGGAAGCACTTCAATCACGTCGTCGACGGAGACCAGCATCTTCAGGAAGCCGGCCTCGACCTCGAAGCGGTCGTTGCCGAGCTTGCGGCGCACGCGGGCCGGATCGCGCACGTCGCGCAGGCGCACGCGCATGCCCTCTTCGACGCGCAGGGGCCGGAGGTCGCCCTGGCGCGAATCCTCCTGGGTGGAGAGCACCGTCGTCTGGAAATCTTCGCGCAGCTCGCGCTTGGTTTTGGAGACGCGGCGCTGCGCCTCCTGGGCCGCCTTGCGCTGATCGGCGCTCTGCGTAATTCTGCCGATGGCTTCCTGCGCCTGCTCCTCAAAGCGCGCCAGCGCCTGATCCGTACGGCGCTCGAGTTCTTTCAGCTTGGCGGTTTCGCGCTGCTCCCATTCGCGCGCCACGTCCTTCTCGCGTTTTTCCGCGGCGGCGATCTTCTCGCGCAAAGCCTGCTCCAGGGCCTGGGTGGCTTCAATGCGCCGTTGCAGCTCACCTAAGAACTGGGTGACGTCGCGCTCGCGATCGCTCAACGAGTGGCGCGCGCGCCGCATGATGTCTTCGGGCATTCCAAGGCGCGTCGCGATTTCCAACCCGGCGGATTTTCCGGGCAGCCCCAGCCGCAGTTGAAAGGTAGGTTCCAGCGTGGTTTCGTCGAATCCCATGGAGCCGTTGACCACGCCGCCCCTTCCCGCGCCGTAAATCTTGAGCGCCATCAGGTGTGTCGAGACCAGCGTACAGGCGCCGGCGGCACGGAAGTGCTCGACAATGGCTACGCCCAGCGCGCCGCCCTCTTCCGGGTCGGTAGCCGCTCCCAGTTCGTCCAGCAGCACTAGCGAGTCGGGTGTCACATCCAGCGCCATCTCGCGAATATTCGAAACGTGCGCGGAAAACGTGCTGAGGTTCTCCTGGATCGACTGGTAGTCGCCGATATCCGCCAGCACCTGCTCGAAGAGCGGAAATTCCGCGTCCGCCGCAGGCACCGGCAGTCCCGATTGCGCCATCAGGCTGAGCAGACCGACGGTCTTCAGCGTCACCGTCTTCCCGCCGGTATTGGGGCCGCTGATCAGCAGCGTGCGCTGGTCCCTGGTCAGCTCGAGGCTGATGGGTACGGCGGTCTTCCGGCGGCGGCGCAGCACGTCCTCGAGGAGCGGGTGCCGCGCCTCTTTCAGCGAGAGCCGCGCGCCGAAACGGGGGATCACGCAGTCGAACTCCACCGCGAAGCGCGCCTTGGCAAAGATCAGCTCCAGCTCGGCCATGGTGTCGAGCGTCTGCCGGATGGAATCGCTGTAGCCGCGCAAGCGGTCCGTCATCTCCAGCAGGATGCGGTGCACCTCGCGCATCTCTTCTTCGGTGAGGCGCACGAGCTCGTTATTGAGATCGATGGTCTCGAGCGGTTCGATAAAGAGCGTGTGTCCGCTCGAGCTGGCGCCGTGGATGACGCCATCCAGCTTGCGCCTCTGTCCGGCAATCACCGGCACCACGAACCGCTCATTGCGAATGGTGACGAACTCCTCCTGGAGGATACCCTCTTCGCGGTGGGAGCGCAGGAACCGTTCGAGTGATTCCTGGATGGCCTTCTTCTGGCGCTCGATATCGCGCCTTAGGCGTGCGAGCGCGACACTGGCATGATCGGAGACAGTACCATCGGGAAGGATCTTGCCTTCCAGATCCTTCAGCAGGGCGCGAAAATCGCCGATGGTTTGCGCGCGGTGGCCCAGTCGCGGGAAGCGCTCGGCGGCCGCGGTGAGCACCGATTTCGCATCGGCGGCCCGGTCCAGCAGCAGGAAAACATCGAAGATCTCCTTGGGTTCGAGACTCGCTCCTTCGATCCGCAGCTTGTTTACGGCAGCTTCGAGATCGGGCAGGCCGTTGAAGTCCACGCGGATCGCCGCTCCGCGCGCCGCCGGCTGCGGGCGCGAGGCGAGCCGCAGATACCCGATGGCCTCCCCGGCCTCTGCCAGGTCGTCCGTCAGCCTTTCGAGATCGGCATGCGGCTGGACTTTGGCCAGTTCACGCCGGCCGAGCGGGCTGGCCATGTAGCGGCCCAGCAACTGCCGTAGCGGTTCGTATTCGAGGACCTCTGCGCTGGTTTTCAAAGCAAAACTGTTTGAGCCACGGATGGACACGAATATCCATTTCTTAATCCGTGTGCCTCTGTGTGCATCCCTGGCCTATTTATATCTTCTCCGCTGGCGAAAGCCCTTTTCAATCACGGCCAGCGTGCCTTCGGTAATTTCCAGGTTTTTCAAGTCTCGCCGGCTCACCCATTCCACGCGGCAGGCATCGTCGCCGGCACAAAGCGCACCGCCCGATACCCGGCAAATAGAATCGATCAGCACGTAATGATATTCCGCCGCGCCATCGCCGTCTCGCATGATACGCTCGAAGATCTCGAGCACGCCGAGCGGCCGCACTTCCAGCCCGGTCTCCTCGCGCACCTCGCGCCGGATGGCGGCATCCAGGGTCTCGCCGGTTTCCACCAGCCCACCTGGAATCGACCACAGACCCATCAGCGGCTGCTTGCCGCGCTGTGCCATCAGGATGCGGCCCCCCTCAAAGATGAGCGCGCCCACGCCCAGCAGGGGATGTTTGGGGTAGCGGCGTTGATCCTTCACTTCTCTCCCGGGCGGAGGCGATACACGGACCCGCGCGCTGTCACAAACAGCGATTTTAGATCGGCCTCGCCGAAGGCGCAGCCGGAGGGCGGGTCGTGCAGCTCGATGGTGTGGAGGAGCCGGCCGTCCGGACTGTAGACAATGATGCCCTTAGCCGCTACGAACAAGTTGCCCTGCTCATCTACGGTCATGCCGCCCGGCACGCCGGCGATGCCCGAAACCAGCACGCGCTCCCCGGAAGCCTCGCCGTTCTTATCCAGATCGTAGGCGCGGACGTTATGCTCGTCCGCGTTGGTGACGTAGAGGACGCGTCCGTTGGGGGATAGGGCGATGCCGTGCGGCCGCCCCGCCGGCTTGGCGACCAGTTGCATGGACCCTTTCAACGGGATGTGATAGACGCCGTAAAAATCCAGTTCGCGATGATCCGATTGATAGCCGAAGGCGGGGTCGGTGAAGTAGACATGCCCGCTCCTGCTCACCGCGATGCCGGCCGGCGCGTTCAGGCGCTTGCCCTCCCAGCGCTCGGCCAGCACTTCCACTTTGCCAGTTTTGTCGGTGCGAGTCACGCGGCGGGCGCGGGTTTCACAGGTGTACAGCCGGCCCTGCGCATCAAACGTATTGCCGCTGGGCCCGTTTGCCTTTTCCCGAAAGACCTCCGCAGCGCGTCCAGGAACCCACTTCAGGAGCTGATCGTTAGGTGTGTCGCTGAAGATCAAGTAACCGTCTTTGGACCAGGCGGCCCCCTCGGTAAAGCGATAACCGGCCCCGAGTTTGCCGATGTTGGTCTTGGAGAAATCCTGCGCGAGTGCCGCCAGGCACCAGGCGCTCAAGAGAAACAGCCGGTTCATTTGCGAAGGGTGATGTTATTGATCACCTGCTTGACGCCCCTCACCTTTTTGGTCAACTTCTCGGCGCGCTCTTTCTGTTTTGTCTCCTCAACGGCGCCACCCAGGGTCACGACGCCCTGCTTGACGTCCACCTGCAGAGCGCCGCCCTTCACCACGTAGTCGTTCGCCAGCTTGATGCGGACCTGGTCGGTAATCATATCGTCGGTTAACGGTGCGGGCTTGGCCAGGCAGATGCCGGCCAGCACGAAGAAAATCAGCAGTGCCGCGCAAAGTTTAGATTTCATCTTCCCCGGCCATTGTACGCCAGTCCAGGGTGTTCAGAAAGGCGGTCTTCTCGCGCCATCCGGGCTGCACGCGCACGTGCAGATCGAGATAAATCTTCACGCCGAAAATCCGTTCCATTTCCTGCCGCGCGAGTGTGCCTATTTTCTTCAGCATGGCGCCTTTGGCTCCGATGAGGATGGCCTTTTGCCCGGGGCGTTCCACGCGGATGGTGGCGAAAATGCGCGTAATCCGCGGGGTCTCTTCCCACTTGTCGACCATGACGGCGACCGCGTGGGGAACCTCCTGCCGCGTGGCCTGGAGCACTGTTTCGCGAATGAGTTCGGCCGCCAGGAAGCGCTCGGGCTGGTCGGTGACATAGTCTTCGGGAAAGTAAGCGGGGCCTTCGGGCAGCCGCTTCAGAATCACCTTGCACAATTCTTCCAGGCCGTCGCCCTTGGCGGCGGACACCGGAACGTAGTCGGCGAACTCGAAAATGCTTTTGTACTGCTCGATGACCGGCAGCAGCAGGGCCTTCTCCTTCACCAGGTCGATCTTAGTGATCACCAGCACCGCCGGGGCGCCGGTCTTCCGCAGCACATCCACCGCGCGGCGGTCCTCCTGGGTCAAGGCCCGGCTGGCGTCCGCCAGGAAGAGCAGCAGGTCGCGTTCTTCCAGGGCGCCGTGCACCACGTCCATCATGCGCTTGTTCAGCGGCGTGTCGGCCCGGTGGATGCCGGGTGTATCGAGGAAGATGATTTGAGCCTGCGGCAGAGTAAGCACTCCCTGGATCGAGGTGCGGGTGGTCTGTGGCTTATCCGCTACAATCGCCACCTTCTGCCCGACCAGCGCATTCAGCAGAGTGGACTTGCCCGCGTTGGGACGGCCCAAAAGAGACACGTATCCCGACCGGAAGTCCTTATTCATGGGCCACGGCCTGTGACTTGCTGATTCGCACCTGGCCGACGCGCAGCTCATCGCTGGCCATCACTTCGAGGCGGATGCCGTCGCGATCCACCAATTCACCGGCCGCCGGCACGCGGCCGAGCCATTCGGTCAACAGTCCTCCCACGGTAGTGGACTCGATGTCCTCCTCGCGATGGAAGGAGCCGAACAGATCGGCCACGCGGTCCAAGTCGAAATTCCCGGATACGATAAAGCCTCCCTTGCCGTCTTCGGTAATGTCGCTATCGGGCTCGTGCTCGTCCCGGATCTCGCCGATGATCACTTCGAGCAAATCCTCCATGGTCGCCAGGCCGGCCGTGTTGCCGTACTCGTCCACCACGATCACCATGTGGGTATTTTCCTGCTGCATCTGGCGCATCAGGTCGTTGACCGGCTTGGTTTCGGGCACAAACATGATGGGGCGGAGCAGTTGGCGCGCCGTGCGCTTCTCCCGCTCCTCTTCCTCGAGCTCGAACATATCGCGCACGTGCACGAAACCGGCGATCTGATCGATGTTCTGTTCGTAGGCGGGAATCCGCGAATACTGTTCCGTGATGACGATCTGGCGCAACTGTTCCAGCGAGGCATCGGCGGAAATGGCCACGATGTTCGGCCGCGGCGTCATGACCTCGCGCACCACCTTATCGCCGAACTCGACCACGGATTGGATCAGCTCGCGGTCCTCCTCTTCGATCAAGCCTTCTTCGGTTCCCGCGGAAATCAAGGCGTCGATGTTTTCCGCCGGGGTGGGAGCCTCCTCGGCTACCGCGGTATCGTCGGCCAGGCCGACCAGCGATTGGAAAAACGAAAGCATGGCTTCCAAGGGCCGTGCCAGCCATGCCAGCCCCCGGAGAGCGGGCACCAGGGGCAACAACCACTCGGCCGTCGTGCGGCGATAGAGCAACTGCGGCAGGGCATAAGCCGCGGCCATCATGGTGAGCCAGGCCTCCAGGCCGGCCTGCCAGAAAAGGCTCCATTCCCACGGCACCCCATCGGTAAGCCAGGCGAAGTAGCCCAGTGCGATGAATACCAGCAGAGTGTGCTTGATCAGAGAGAACGATGCCGCGCCCTGCTCGGTTTTCATGCCCAGCTTATCTTCGAGCGTCTCCTTGAAGAACTTGATGGAAGGCAGGTCCCGCGTGCGTAGGCGCATGCTCTCCAGATAGAGAACCTGCACAAACGTCACGATGGCGAGCAGAGGAATCGCGATCAGCGTGGCTAATGGGATTGCCACGGTCATGGCTGCACCCGTTCGATGAGGCCATTGGGAAGGCCCAGGCGCGCGCGCCAGCGCTTCTCCGCGCGCGCCATGCGCCCGTGATCGGTTTCATGATCCATGCCCAGTAAGTGCAGGACGCCATGCAGCATGAGGATCTGAATCTCCTGCTCGGTATCGTGTCCGAACTCACGCGCCTGAGTCTGCGCGCGGGGTAAAGAGATGGCGAGATCGCCTAACCGGGAGCCAGGCGGGTGCCCTCTGGGCGCGGGCCAGGGGCCGGCGGCGGGGAACGATAACACGTCCGTGGCGGCGTCCCGTCCACAGAACTGCCGGTTCAGGCGGCGCAATTCCGCGTCGGTGGTAATCAGACAGTCGAAGGCCCGCCCCTGAGTGAGTTCGATTTCCAGCTTGTGCGCAAACCGCTCGATGGCCCGCCGCTCCACAGTTTGCGGGACGCGGCGGAACGTGACGGTACTGCCTTCCGGCGACATGGCGGCGCTCAGGCCTGCGGCGCGGTATCGATCACCGGCGCCGGAAGAGCCGGCTTGGTCTCGCCATTGCCATTTTCCGGCGCTGGCTCGGCCAGCTTGAGCGTGAGCTGCCGTCCCGCCCCGACGGTCTCGTTATAGCGCTCATAGGCTCGCACGATGCGCTGCACCAGCGTATGGCGCACCACGTCGCGCTCATCGAACTGCACGAAGCTGATGCCCTCCACACCCTTGAGCACTTCGATAGCGTCGAGCAGCCCGCTGCGGCGGCCGGGCAGGTCGATCTGGGTCACGTCTCCGTTCACCACCATTTTGGAGTTGAATCCCTGGCGCGTGAGCACCATCTTCATCTGTTCGGGCGTGCTGTTCTGCGCTTCGTCGAGAATGATGAAGCTGTCGTTCAGAGTTCGGCCGCGCATGAAGGCGATCGGCGCCACCTCAATCACGTTGCGCTCGAGCAGTTTTTCTACGCGGTCGCTTTCCAACATGTCGTAGAGCGCGTCGTAGAGCGGGCGCAGATAAGGATCGACTTTTTCCTGCAGGGTGCCGGGAAGGAACCCCAGGCGCTCGCCCGCCTCGACCGCCGGCCGCGTGAGAATGATGCGCGCCACCTGCTTGGCCATCAGCGCGGATACCGCCATGGCCACGGCGAGGTACGTTTTGCCGGTGCCGGCGGGACCCACGCCGAACACCATGTCGTTGCGCTCGATGGCTTCCAGATAGCGGCGCTGGTTTACCGACTTGGGAGCCAGCATCTTCTTGCCGAAACTCCGCTGCCGTCCGCTCTGCACGAGCGCGCGGAGCGACACTTCGCGGTCGAGCGTGACCACGCGCAGGTAGCTGTTGAGATCGCCGTTGTTGAAGACGTGGCCTTCGCGCACCAGCGTATTGTAATCTTCCAGGATATTTTCCGCGCGGGAGACGTCGCTGGCTTCGCCTTCGATTTCCAGGTTGTTATCGAGCAGTTGGGTGTGGATGTTTAAGCCGGATTCCAGTAACCGGATGTTTTCATCGCGTGTGCCAAAGAGGTTTTCTACGCCTCGGCTGATACGAACGCTAGCTTTCATTGAGTGGGTGTTGGAGACCTCCAAATAGAAGAAAAGGCGACAGAATTGAGTTGTCCGTTGGGGATGGGTTCGAAACTGCGTCAGCCCGCTCCTGCGGGCAGCTAAAGACCATCTGGATTCATTATACCCTGAGAATCAGTGGCCAATTCCGGCCGTGGCGGAGGCTGTCGATTAAGGCCTGCAGGCTCTTTATCACGCGGGCGCCATGTCAGTACGACGCCTCCAGCAGCGCGAGCACTTCCTGCTCCGTCAGCGGCCGGTCGACGACTCCCATATGTGCCAGCTCATGGGTGATGGGCCCGACGATTTGTCCGATCTCCTCGTGCGGCACGCCCGCCGCCTTCAGTGTTCGCGGGACATCGAATTGGGCGATGAATTCGGCCGTGCGGCCGGCGCATGCCAGCGCCGCTTTCTTGGGAGTGGCCCGGTCGAAAGGGATTCCAAATCCTTCCGCGACCGGGCCGAACCGGTCGGCGGCGATATCCGCCATAAAGCGCATGGCGTGCGGCAAAGTAATGCAGGAGGTGACACCGTGCGGCACATTCCAGCGCGGCCCGATCTGATGTCCCAACAGGTGCGAGAGGCCAAACCGCGTATTCATCGCGCCATAAATCGAAAACCAGGCTGCTACCTGGCACTGTCCGCGATGGGCCAGCCTTTGCTCGCCGTCGGTGCGGATGGAAAGCGGCAGATGTTCCACCAGCAGGGCGATGGCCTTAGCCGCCAGCGCATCGCTGATGGGCTGATGCCGGATGGCGTAGGCGCACTCGATGGCGTGATCCAGCGCCCGTATGCCGGTTGTGACCCACAGCCAATCCGGGGTTGCCAGCGTGAGTTCCGGATCGTTGATCACGGTGCGCGGCAGTACGCGCGGATCGTACACTCCGCTTTTGACGCGCGTGGTCTCGTCGGTAACGCCCCCCGCATGCGTGTATTCCGCAGCAGAAAGCGTAGTAGGAACCGCGATGTGGATCAGTTCGCGCTTGGCCAGCAATCCGTACAATGCGACCTTGCACGAATCGATCGGGCTGCCACCGCCCAGGCTGATGACGCTGTCGGCATTCAACCGCTCGAGTTCTTTGCCGAGTTCGTCGACGGTGCCGCGAGGAACATGTTGCACCACGCCCGTGAAGACCCCGGCGCAGTGCGAGCCGAGCGCATCGGTGACGCGGTTGAGGATCGCCAGTCCGGCCACGATATCGGTGGTGACCACCACCGCGCGCTCGAGGGAGCGGCGTTCCATTTCCTCTTTCAGTGCCGTGATCTTGCCAGGGCCGTAGATCACCCGCTCCAGCCGGCTCAAATTGAATTCGCCCGAGGGGGCTTGCCGTGGCATAGGATTCACATCAGCAGAAGCCATCCCGGTCATACTAGCAGACTCGGGCTGACCATGTTTCATTTTGGATAGTACCCGTCGCGTGTTTGGACGACCAGGTTCTTCTGCGTGGCCGTCAGCTTGATCTTGCGGTATTTCCCGTTCGCGTCCGTTCGTGCGGGCGTATAGCCAAGGCTGTATTGATTGCGCAGCGTGTCCTCGATGCGAGCATAGATCTTCCCGATCGGATCGCTTTTGGAAACCTGGAAGTAAGCCCCGCCGGTTTCGCGGGCTATCCTTTCCATGGCTCTCTTGCCCCGCTCGCTCAAGATCGCTTGGGCGGCGGCCACGGCCGGCCGGTGCAGCCGGATGGAATCGGCGAAGCGGATGGAATAGACGATGGTGTCCGCGCGCTGGGCATATTCGATAGCCTCCTCCAGCGACGTCTTACCCCGGTAATCGACCCCGTCCGTCAGCACCATCAAGGCTTTTCGCCCGGGCAGCTTTTTCATGAGATCCTCCGAGGACAGGCGGATCGCGTCGTAGAACAAAGTAGCGACGCGTCCCGGGATCGCCAGCCGATCGAGCGCCGCCCCCAGTTCCTTGCGAGAGGAGGTGAAGTCCTGCAGGACCTCCACCTGCGTATCGAAGTGAACGACACACGCCTGGTCGGTCCCCTCGCGCAGCACGCGGTCGAGAAACACATAGCTGGCCCGGCGCTCGGGTTCGAGGACGCTGATTTGGCTGCGGCTGGTGTCCACCAGGAGTCCGATGGTCAAGGGCAGATCCGATTCGCGCGAGAAGTAGCGGATCGTCTGCGGAGCGCCGTCTTCCTGCAGCGCAAAGTCTTCCCGCGTGAGGTCGTTTACGATGGCGCCATCTTTATCGCGAACGGTCGCGAAAAGCGTCACTACGTTTACATCGGCGGAAAACTTTACCTCCTGCGCCCACGTCCGCAGGGCCGATGCCAGAAGCAAATTGCGCCGCGAAATTCTCACGGATTTCGAGCCCTTTCTCTGGAAGATCGCAAGGTGTATACTCCCAGCTACTCGGAGATCTAAGATCGAATCCCAAGTCCCAGACCGCATTGTAGATCAGGAGTCAGATATGCTGCCACGCTTCCTCCTAGCCTTGTTGCTCCTTCCCGCCGGGATGCTCCAGGCGCAGACACGAAACCTCGATATGTATTGGATTGATGTCGAAGGTGGAGCGGCCACGTTGATCGTGGCTCCGTCCGGAGAATCGATGCTGATCGACACAGGCTGGACGGTAGGCGATCGGGACGCCAAGCGGATCTATGCCGCAGCCCAGCAGGCCGGTCTGAAAAAGATCGACTACCTGGTGATCAGCCATTTCCACGCCGATCATGTCGGCGGGCTGGCCGCGCTCTCTAAAATGATCCCGATTGGCAAGTTCTACGATCATGGCGACGCCATTGAAAAAGAGAATCAGCAGTGGCTGGACAGCTACCAGGCCGCTTCCGCCGGCAAACGGACAATTGTGAGACCGGGAGACGAGATTCCCTTGAAGGGCGTGCAGGCTTTGGTGGTTTCTTCGAACGGGCAGATCCTTTCGAAGACCGTTCCTGGCGGCGGGCCCAATCCGCTGTGCGCCGATGCGGAACAGAAAGCCCCGGTCGCGCCCGAGAACCAGCGCACGGTCGGCGTACTGCTCACCTACGGCAAGTTTCGATTCCTGGATTTGATCGATCTCGACTGGGAAAAAGAGATGGAGTTGGCGTGTCCGGTAAACAAACTGGGCCAGGTAGCCATCTACCAGACCAGCCGCCACGGCTCACTGGACGGCGCCGGCGCACCGGCGTTTCTCGGGGCGATCCGGCCTCAAGTCGTGGTGGTGAACAACGGACCGCACAAGGGCATGGGGCAGGTGGACAATAACGTCAAGTCGCTCACCCCTCCCGGCACGCACACAGCGGCGTACGAAAAGAATTCCTATCAGCGCCTGGCCAAGATACCGGGGATCGAAGGCATCTGGCAGGGGCACTTGTCGCTGTTAGATAAGGACCCGCATCACAATACCTCGGAAGAGATGATTGCGAATCTCGAGGACACGCCGGACTGCAAGGGGAACTGGATCAAAGCGTCCATCGCGCGGGACGGCAAGTTCACCGTCACCAACGGCCGCAACGGGTTCAGTAAGACGTACGCGGCGCGGTGAAGGGCGCTTTTCCAAGACTGATCCTTCACAGCCCGCCATCCATCGGCGCGAGCCGGAAGACTTGGCCGCCGGGAGCCTGGAAATAGAAACGCGTGGGGTCCGGGTAATCTCTTACCTCCTTAACGCCGAAAGCCTGCAAACCAGCTTTCCAGGCCGCTGGGTCGTCCACTTTGATCTCCAGCCAGGTGGCCTTCCGCTGGTCCGCTTCGGACAGTGCGGCGGCTGCATCCACAAAGAACAGGCCCAGCACGACCTCGTCCGCGAATTCGTAGAGGTCGAGGTCCGGCCGGGGGCTATCCAGGGCTTTGCATCCCAGCAGACCTACATAGAACTCCCGGGCGCGTCCGCGCAGTTCTCGCGGGACGTCCATCTTGAGATGATTGCCTAAGCGAACCATGACTCACTGCAGCAACTGCAGGCCGTTCGGTCCCGGAATGGTGCGCACCCAGGAGTTCATTTCTTCTTCGTTCTGCAACAGGTCGCGCAGCGTGGCCTTGCTGAGCACCTGGTCCACCGCCACCTGCACCGCGCGCCATAACGACCGCACCGAGCAGTCTACCGAACGGGTGCAAATGGCCACTTGCCCGGCATGGCTGTCGCAAAAGTTGCTTTCGAACAAACGGCCGCCGAGAACGCCGATCACTTCGCCAATCACGATCGATTCCGCGGGCCGGGCTAGGGTGTACCCGCCTTCTTTGCCGCGCGCGGCGGTAACAAAGCCGCCCTTGCGCAGCACGCGCAGGATCTTGGCGGCATAAGCGGGCGAAACGCCTTCCGCCTGGCTGATCTCGGGGATCGTTAGGCTGCCGCCTTCGCCGGCGTAGCCGAGGCGCACCAGGCAGCGCAGGCCGTATTCTTCATTGGCGCTCAGTTTCATCGGCGCAACCTCGCGATCGGAATGATGTCTTCGAGTCCCAACGCCAGCTTGGCGGCTTCCGACATGCGGTCCTTCGACCAGGGCGGATCGAAGGTCAGCTCGAGCTTCACCGCGGTAACTCCAGGCACTCCGCGAACCGCCGCCTCCACTTCGCCGGGCAGCGTACCGGCCACCGGGCAATTGGGCGCCGTCAGGGTCATGCGGACGTCGACTTGGCCTTCGGCATTCACGTTCAGTCCGTAGATCAGGCCCAACTCGTATATGTTGACCGGCATCTCCGGGTCATACACCTTCTTCAACGCCGCGGTCACCTGGTCCTTCAGAGTCATTCGGTGCTCGCCGGATCGGGCACGTTGTTCAGGGCGGACTTTAACGTGTGCCAGGCCAGTGTGGCGCACTTGACGCGCGCGGGATAATCGCGCACGCCGCAGAACACCACCAGCTTGCCCAAATCGCGGCTGGCGGGCGTGTCAGTCGTGAGCAAATCGTGAAACTTGTCCAGCAGCTTCAGAGCCTCTTCGCGCGTCTTGCCCTTTAGACTTTCGGTCATCAAAGAAGCCGACGCCGTGGAAATCGCGCAGCCCGAGCCTTCAAAACTGGCATCCTGAACCACGTCCCCATCCATCTTGAGGTAGAGCCGCAGTTTGTCCCCGCACAGCGGGTTGTAGCCATCGGCCTTCCGATCGGCATCGTCCATCGGATGGTGATTCCGCGGACGCTTGCTGTGATCGAGAATCGTTTCCTGGTACAGGTCGTCGACCATCAGCCGAAAACCTCCTTCACCTTTTTCAGACCGGCGGCCAGCGCGTCGATCTCCGCGATCGTATTGTAAAAAGCCAGCGAGGCGCGCGTGGTGGCTGGAATGTGGAACCAGTCCATCACCGGCTGCGCGCAATGGTGCCCGGTGCGCACCGCGATGCCCTGCCGGTCGAGCACCGTGCCGATGTCGTGCGGATGTATGCCTTCCATGACGAACGAGAGCACCGCGGCCTTCTCGCGCGCGGTGCCGATCATCCGCAGCCCAGGGATTTGCTCGAGCGCCCCGGCGCCGTAAGCCAGCAGTTCCTGCTCGTAGGCGGCGATGTTGTCGAGACCGATGTGATGGACGTAGTCGATTGCCGCGCCCAGCCCGATCCCGCCTGCGATATTGGGCGTGCCCGCTTCGAACTTGTATGGCACGTCGTTATAGGTAGTCTTCTCGAAGGTCACGGTGCGGATCATGTCGCCGCCGCCCTGGTACGGGGGCATGGCATTCAACAGCTTGATTTTTCCGTGCAGTACGCCGATGCCGGTGGGCCCGAAAACCTTGTGGCCGGAAAATGTATAGAAGTCCGAATCGAGCGCCTGTACATCGACCTTCATGTGCGGCGCCGCTTGAGCGCCGTCCACCAGAGTCAACGCGCCCGCCCGGTGGGCCATCTCGATGATCTCGCGCGCCGGGTTGATGGTGCCGAGGGCATTGGAGACATGGCCGAAGGCCACCAGGCGCGTGCGGGGGTTGAGGAGCGCCGTGTAGGCTTCCAGGATCAGCTCGCCGCGATCGTTCATGGGGATGACCCGCAGCCGGGCGCCCTTCTCTTCACACAGCATCTGCCAGGGGACGATGTTGGAGTGGTGCTCCATGGCCGAGATGAGGATCTCGTCGTCCTCTTTCACATTCTTCCGGCCCCACGAGCTGGCAACCAGGTTGATTCCCTCGGTTGTGCCCCGCACGAAAACGATCTCGTTCTTGCTGCGCGCATTCAGGAATCGCTTGGCCTTGCTGCGCGTCTCTTCGTAGGCGGCGGTCGAGCGCTGGCTCAGCTCGTGCACGCCGCGATGAATATTGGCGCAGTCGACTTCGTGAAACTTCCGTATGGCGTCGATCACCGCGAAGGGCTTCTGCGCGGTCGCTGCGCTGTCTAGATACACCAGGGGCTTGCCGTGGATGGTCTGCTTTAGTACCGGGAAATCCTCCCGGATCTTCTCCACGTCGAAACCCGCCGAAATCACACTACCCGCCATGCTCATGGAATTTCTCGTATAGGACCGTTTCCAGCCGCTCCTTCAGGGACTGCACCTTTACCCGATCGATCAGGTCCTGCGCGAACGCATACGTCAGCAGTTCTCTAGCCTCCTTCTTGCCGACGCCCCGCGATTGCAGGTAAAACAGCGCTTCCGCGTCCAACTGGCCGATGGTGGCGCCGTGAGTGCACCGCACATCATCGGCGAAAATCTGCAACTCGGGCTTGGTGTCGATCACCGCCTCGTCGGAAAGGACGAGGTTTTTGTTGGTCTGCTTGGAGTCGGTCTTCTGCGCGTCCTTGCGCACCAGGATCCGGCCATTGAACACCGCGGTGGCCTTGCCGTCGAGAATGCCTTTGTACAGCTCGTGGCTGGTGCCGTGCGGCTTGGCGTGATCGATCTGCGTGTGATTATCGATGTGCTGCCGCCCGTCCGCGATGTAGAGGCCATTGATCGTGGCCTCGGTGCCTTCCGCCAGCGTGGTGTTCACGTCATTGCGCACCAGAGCCCCGCCCAGGGAAATCGAAAGCGATGAGAAGTTCGCGCTGCGGCCCAGGGTGGCTTGCATGGTAGCGATGTGGAACGCGCCGGCCGCTTCCTGCTGCACCTTGTAATGATCGACGACGGCGCCCTCGCCGGCCACGATTTCGGTAACGGCATTGGTGAAATAGGTGCCCTTGCCTACATAGGTTTCAATAATGGTGCACTGCGCGTGAGCGCCCACGACCACCACGGTCCGCGGGTGAATGACCGATGGGACTTGCGCCTCCTGGCAGGTAAATATCTTGATAGGCTCTTCAATCACTGCTCCGCGGGGAACCCGGAGCATCACGAAATCGCGCAGAAAGGCCGTGTTCAGGGCAACGAACGGATTCTGACCGCCCGCCAACCATCCCTGGTAGTCGCTCTCGCTCAGTCGTTCCACGCCGGGAGGCCGATGCACTTTCGCCTCCCACGTATACGGCCGAAACGCGGTTCGCGCGATCGGGGAGACGTTGGTAAACCGCCACTCTTCTTCGTGCGTGGTCGGGAACCCTATCTCCAAAAAGCGCCGGAGACCGGCGTCGCGGAGCTCTTGAAGCCCCCGATCCGCGACCGCTTGGGTGGTGAACTGCTCCAGCCATTGACTGGTGGTTTCCGATACAGCCGTCATCGTTTGCCGACCGCCTCCGCTTCGTCCTCGATCCCGAAGCCCGCGTAGCCGCTCTCTTCCAACACCAGCGCCAGTTCCTTGCCGCCCGATTTCACAATCCGGCCTTCGGAAAGCACGTGGACGTAATCCGGCACGATGTAGTTCAGCAGTCTCTGGTAGTGCGTCACCACGATCATGGAGCGCTCGGGACCGCGTAGCGCATTGACGCCGCCGGCCACCGTGCGTAACGCGTCGATATCGAGCCCCGAATCGGTCTCGTCGAGAATCGCCAGGCGCGGCTCCAATACCGCCATTTGAAAAATCTCGTTGCGCTTCTTCTCGCCCCCGGAAAAGCCCGTGTTCACGGGACGATTGAGCAGCGTCTGCTCCATCTCCATGAGCTTCATCTTTTCCCGCACCAGGTTCAGAAAGTCCATGGCATCCAGTTCCGGCAAGCCCCGGTGCTTGAGCACGGTGTTGAGCGCCGCCTTGAGAAAGTACATGTTGCTCACGCCCGGAATTTCCACCGGATACTGGAAGGCCAAAAAGATGCCCTCGCGCGCGCGGTCTTCCGGCGCCATCCCCAGCAGATCCTTGCCGTCGTACAGCACTTGGCCGCCCGTCACCTGGTAGAGTTCGCGCCCCGCCAGCACTTGCGCCAGCGTGCTCTTGCCCGAGCCGTTCGGGCCCATGATGGCATGCACTTCGCCGGCATTCACCGTAAGATCGATTCCGTTCAATATCTGCCGCCCACCGACTTTGGCTTGCAGATTCGAAATTTCCAGTAGAGCCATCTGACTTGCTTTCCTTAACCCACGCTTCCTTCGAGACTGATTCCCAGCAGCTTCTGCGCTTCCACCGCAAACTCCATGGGCAATTCGCGGAATACCTCTTTGCAAAAACCGTGCACGATCATGGAGACGGCGTCTTCCGGCGAGATACCGCGCTGCCGGCAATAGAAAATCTGGTCCTCGCCGATCTTGGAGGTGGAAGCTTCGTGCTCTACCTGCGACGACGTGTTCTTCACTTCCAGGTACGGGAACGTGTGCGCTCCGCATTTGTCGCCCATCAGCATCGAGTCGCACTGCGAGTAGTTGCGCGCGCCCGTAGCCGATTTCTGAATCTTCACGCCGCCGCGATACGTGTTCTGCCCATGGCCGGCCGAAATCCCTTTCGAGACGATCGTGCTCGTGGTGTTCTTCCCGATATGGATCATCTTCGTGCCCGTATCGGCCTGCTGGTAATTGTTCGTCACCGCCACCGAGTAGAACTCGCCCACCGAGTTGTCGCCGATCAGCAGGCAACTCGGATATTTCCAGGTGATGGCCGAACCGGTCTCCACCTGCGTCCACGAGATCTTGGAATTGACGCCGCGGCACGCCCCTCGCTTGGTGACGAAGTTGTAGATGCCGCCCTTGCCTTCCTTGTCGCCGGGATACCAGTTCTGCACGGTGGAGTACTTGATTTGGCCGTTGTCCAGCGCCACCAGTTCGACCACTGCCGCGTGCAACTGGTTGGTGTCGCGCATGGGGGCCGTGCAGCCTTCTAGGTAGCTGACGTACGCACCTTCATCGGCTACGATGAGGGTCCTCTCGAACTGGCCCGTGTCCTTGGCGTTGATCCGGAAGTAGGTGGAAAGCTCCATGGGGCAGCGCACGCCCTTCGGCACATAGCAGAAGGAGCCGTCGCTGAACACCGCCGAGTTCAGCGCCGCGAAAAAGTTGTCGGAGGTCGGCACCACCGACCCGAGGTACTTCTGCACCAGCTCCGGATGCTCCTGCACCGCTTCCGAGAACGAGCCGAAGATGATCCCCATGTCCTTCAGCTTGGCTTTGAAGGTGGTGGCGACCGAAACGCTGTCGAACACCGCGTCCACTGCTACCCCGGCCAAAAGCTCTTGTTCTTTCAGTGGAATGCCGAGCTTGGCGTAGGTCTTGAGCAGCTCCGGATCGACTTCTTCCAGGCTCCTGGGCCCGTCCTTCTTCGCTTTAGGAGACGAGTAATAAATGATGTCCTGGTAGTCGATCTTGGGGTAGTGCACGTTGGCCCAAGTCGGCTCCTCCAGGGTGAGCCAGTGCCGGTAGGCCTTCAGACGCCAGTTCAGCAGCCACTCCGGCTCGTTTTTCTTCGCGGAAATCAGCCGGACGACGTCTTCGTTGAGGCCGCGTGGAATCGCGTCCGCCTCGATGTCCGTGACGAAGCCCCACTTATATTCTTGATTCGCAAGGGTCTCAATGGTGTTGGGGGAACCGCTCACCGTCTGCTCCTGTTAACTACTTGATCTGTCATTAGATTAGCCAATCTGTACTTATTAGTCAAGATTGCTCGCCTAATGGATGCGAGAGGGGGTCGAATGGGTGCAGGCGAGCCCCGAACTGGTTTTGTCGCGGGGGCCGGGCGGGCATGGACGGGCGGATCGGAGCCATTATCGCGGTTTGCTATTGTGCCGCGTTGCCGTGTTACTGCAGGATGTCCCTGCTATCAACCAGCCCGCACGCTCACCATGGTACGATAACGCACGAGTCCAGGGCTTGTAACTGCAAGGATGCGATGACTAAACCGAGAGTTAGCGATATCCTATTTTCAATTCGGTGCTCGCGTCGCGCCGTCTAGGGGGGCTTCGTATGATTCACGGTACCTCTGAAATTCCGACGACAGAAGATCCGCTAACCTATCTTTCGCGCAAGCCCGTAGAGGAATTTAGGAAGGCCCGAGTGATTTACTGCCCGCAACAGCCTTCCGGCCAGATTCACTTGGTGGTTCTGGGCCGTGTAAAGGTTACTTCGACTGCGGAGGACGGATGCGAGACCATCGGGCGCATCGTTTGTGCCGAAGGCCTTTTCGGCGAGGCGGTGCTGGTGGGCGCGCGGACCAACGAATCCGCCGTGGCGCTCGATACAGTTTCGATTATGTCCTGGACGCGCCATGAAATCGAACAGCAGATCGAGCGCGAGCCGCGGTTGGGGATCGCACTCTCGCAGTACCTGGTCCGCCAGTGCCTTGGGCTTCAGAATCGCGTGCAGAGTATGGCGGTCCAAAAGACGCCGGAACGGGTGATGGTGGCCCTGATGCAATTAGCCGAGATGATGGGTGCTCCTTTATCCGATGGCGCGACTCGGATCGGCTCGTTGACTCACCAGACGATCGCCGAGTATGTCGGCACCTCTCGCGAGATTGTGACTTTTCAGATGAACCGTCTCCGAAGGTTGGGAATGATCCGCTATACCCGCCGGTACATCGACGTGTACACACGCGGGCTTGAGGAAGCGCTGCGGCAGGAAGGAATCGCCGTGCCCCGTACGGGGGGAGCAGCCACCCTGGAAGCATCGCAGTCCCTGAGCTGAACCAAGCCGCGGCGGATCGCTTCACCGGCCCTAGCCGATACAGGCCACAAACAGACAGAGTTCCGTTCCGCCGCGATGGCCAACGCTCTTATCGCGTACGTCCAGGTGGCTCCGGCGATTCCCGGCACTCGGCAGGTTTTAGTCGTAAACGAAATGGAGCAGCTTCTTCAGATCTTCCCAAGCTTCGCGTTTTGACGCCTGGTTGTACTGCCGCAACAGGTAGGAAGGGTGGTAGGTGACCATCACGGGTACTTCCCGCCATTGGAACCACTTGCCTCGCATCTTGGTGACCCCTTCCTTATGGCCCGTGAGCGCGCGGGCGGCGGTCCCGCCCAATGCACAGATGGCCTTCGGGTGAATGGTCGAAAGCTGGCGCGCCAGGAACTGCCCGCAGATCTCCATTTCATCGGCCTCCGGGGTTCGGTTCTCGGGAGGCCGGCATTTCACCACATTGCAGATGTAGACCTGTTCCCGTACCAAGGGAATCCCCTCTTTCTTCGCCGTATTCTCGATCATCTGGGTGAGAAGCTGACCGGCGCGGCCCACAAACGGAATCCCCTGCGCATCTTCGTCGGCGCCGGGTCCTTCACCGACAAACACGAGGGGGGCATGCTCGTCGCCCACGCCGAATACCAGCTTGCCGCGGCCCGCGTGCAGGCGGCAGCGCCGGCAATCGCCAATATCCTCCAGGATCTTCAGCAGGGAGTCATTCGCAGGGCTTAAAGGTGGCAAAGCGGAAGCCTGAGAAGCCGGCGCCAGCGCGGCGGGCGGCGGCTCGGTTTTCTCAACCGCAGCCAGCCGATAGAGGGTCCGTATGCCCAGGTCTTGGTAGAACTCCAGATACTGGCGGAGAAGGTCAGCGTCCATTGGCGGCGTGCAAGGCAAGACGAAGCTTCATCAGTTCGTCGAAGATCCGTCCGGCGATCTCTCGTTTGGACGCACGCGGAAGCGGAAGAACCTCCCCGGTGCGCATCACCAGCACGACTTCGTTCTGGTCGGATTCAAACCCGGTTTCCGCGCCACCCACGAGGTTTCCCACCACCATGTCGCAGTTCTTCGATTCCAGTTTGCGGCGCGCCTCCGGCTGCAGATTTTGGGTTTCAGCGGCAAAGCCAATCAACAGCCGGTCTCCTTTCTTGCGGCCCAACTCCGCCAGAATATCCGGCGTGGGGTCGAGCTCGATGGAGATCCGGGCGGCGGTCTTCTTCACTTTTTGTTCGGGTACGTGGCTCAGGTGGAAATCGGCCACGGCCGCGGATTTGATCACAATCGTGGCGGGCCCCAAGTGCTCGAATACTTTGTCGCGCATTTCGACCGCGGTCCGCACCGGGAGCAGTTCGACGCCGGGTGGAGCCGGTAAATGGACGGGGCCGGAAACCAGGATGACGCGGGCGCCGCGGGAGGCAGCCGTCTCAGCCAGCGCATAACCCATCTTGCCGCTGGAGCGATTGGAGATGAACCGCACCGGGTCGAGTGGCTCCTGGGTCGGGCCAGCGGTGATCAGAACCGTTTCGCCTTCGAGTTCGTGCCGGGCGCGCAGTTCCTGTTCGATGGCTTGAGCGATCTCTTCGGGCGCGGCCAGGCGTCCGGCTCCCGTCATGCCGCAGGCCAGATAACCTTCCCCCGGACCCACCACGCGGTGGCCGCGCCGCACCAGTGTGTCCAGGTTGGCGCGAGTGGCCGCGTGTTCCCACATGCGGACATTCATGGCGGGCGCCACCACTACCGGGCCGGTAAAGGCGAGATACAGCGTGGTTAGAAAATCGTCGGCCAGGCCGTAGGCGAGTTTCGCCATCAGATCGGCGGTCGCGGGGGATATGGCCAGAAGGTCATGCTGCTGCGCCACGGCGATATGTTCAATGGCGCTCTCGATCGCGAACAGGTTCGTGAGCACCTTGCGGCCAGTGAGAGCCGCGAAGGTCAGCGGCCGGACAAATTCTTCGGCCGCGGCCGTCATGACAACCTGGACTTCATGTCCGCTCTCCATGAGCAGGCGGGCGAGTTCGGCCGACTTATAGGCCGCGATCCCACCACCAACGCCCAGAATCAGACGCATAACCGGTTACAGGACGGGTTCGAGTTCGAGTTCGGACTCTTCCGGCGGCTTGCCGGAAGCGTTGTATTTCACCAGACCCCGGCGCACCTCTTCCATCGCGATCACCGTCGGCTTCTTGGAAGACGTTGGCAGCACGGGACGAGCGCCCCCCTGCAACTGGCGGGCCCGTTTGGCGGCCACGATAATAAACCGATACGTGCTCTGTTCGGGATCGTCGGGGAGAGTGCAATGCGCGTTGTTACGAGGGGCTTTTTCAGCCATGATTTGCCGACCTCATTGTGTTGGAAGGTATCCGGGAGACTCGGGATCGTACGTTTCATTATCTCCCATCCGGTGCGTCCCTGTCGAGTCGCCGTAAATCGCACTGGGATCGCACCGGCCGGCAGCGCATTGGCTGGCGGTGATTTTCAGATGTCAAACGTTTCCAGGATGGGCCGGATCTGGTCTTCGATCCGCGTCCGGCGGACGCGCTCCGCTTGCACGATGGCGGCTAACCGTCCGTCCGATTCGGCCAGGTCTCGGTTGATCAGAACATAGTCGTAGGCTTCGTAATTCGAGATCTCTTCCGCCGCCTCGTGCAGGCGCCGTTCGATCACTTCCGCCCGATCTTCGCCGCGGGCGCGCAAGCGCTGTTCCAGGATCTGCCGCGAAGGGGCCAGGATGAAGACCGTCACGGCTCCAGGAATGCGGCACTGGAGCTGACGCGCGCCCTGCACGTCGATATCCAGAACCAGATCCTTACCCTGGGTCTGGGCTTCCTCTAGAATGCCCCGGTGGGTGCCGTAATAATTGCCGAAGACCTCGGCCCATTCCAGGAACTCGCCGCGCGCGATCATTCGCTCGAATTCCTCGCGCGAGACGAAGTGATAATTATGGCCTTCGATTTCGACGCCGCGCGGCTTCCGGGTGGTGTACGAAATGGAAAACATGAGGCCCGGCACGTTGGCCATCAGGCGCGATACCAGGGTGGATTTTCCGGAGCCGGAGGGGGCAGAAATGATGAAGACGGTGGTCATTATTCCAAGTTGAGCGACTGCTCGCGGATCTTATCGACCTCCGACTTGGCCGCCAGAGCCAGGTCCGTGATCGTAAGTCCGAGATCGCCCAGGCCCCCCGTCTTCGAAAGAATGGTGTTGGCCTCCCGATTCATTTCCTGCAACAGAAAATCGAGGCGTTTGCCTACCTCGCCGCCGGCCGACAGCATCCGGTCGAGTTGCTCCGCGTGGGTGCGTAAGCGGACGAGTTCTTCGCTGATGTCGCTGCGGTCCGCCAGGATGGCGGCTTCCTGCACGAGCCGTTGCGGATCGATGCCGGCGCCGTGCAGCAAGTCGGCAAGTTTTTCCTTCAGGCGCTTCTGAAAGGCGGGGACGGAACCAGCCCGAATCTCTTGCATGCGGTCCACCAGGCCGCCAATCGCCCGGCAGTGCTGGTGCAATTCTTCGACGGTGGCGGCGCCTTCCCGCTCGCGCACCTGGTTGAGCGCCGCCATGGCTTCCCCTGCGGCCGCCAGCAAGGCTTGTGAGACGCTCTCTCCCCATTCCTCCCTGGAGGTGGCCCCGAGCATTCCCGGCAGGCGCAGCGCTGAGTTGAGGTCGGGCTGGCCGGCCAGTTGATACCGTTCGGCCGCCTCGCGAAAAACCCTCACATACGAATCCAGCAGAGCGCGGTTCCAAGAAGCCTCTCCGGCCTCCGCGCTGGGCGCAAAGGAGACGTGGATCTGCAGATGTCCGCGCGCCACACCGCGCTTGATCGCACCGCGCAGATCGCACTCCAAAGCGTCCAGCTCGGGAGGCATGTGGAAGTGCAGGTCGAGGCCCCGATGGTTGACGCTCTTCACGCTGAGGACGATCTCGCCTTCCGGCAGAATCTTCTTCACCCGGGCGAAGCCCGTCATACTGCGGACGCTCACAAATCCACCACCGTTCCGGCATCTACGAACTGGAGTTCGTGCAGGCGCTGGTAAATGCCGCCGTGGGTGACCAGTTCCTCGTGCGTGCCGGTCTCGCGGACGCGGCCTTTTTCCAGAACGACGATCTTGTCGGCGCGGCGGATCGTGGAAAGCCGGTGAGCGATCACGATTACGGTACGATGCTCCATCAGATTGGCCAGGGCTCTCTGCACCAGCATCTCCGATTCGGTATCCAGGTGCGAAGTGGCTTCATCCAGGATGAGGATGGGCGCGTTCTTCAGCAGCGCGCGCGCGATGGCGATCCGCTGCCGCTGTCCCCCGCTGAGCTTCAGGCCGCGATCGCCGATGATGGTATCGTACCCCTCGGGGAGGCGCATAATGAAGTCGTGCGCCAGGGCGGTTTCCGCGGCGCCGCGGATATCGCCGGGCGCCGCTCCCGGGCGTCCGTATGCGATGTTATTGGCCACCGTATTGTTGAACAGGAAGGTATCCTGGGCCACGATCCCGATCAGGGCCCGCAGGGAAGCCAGGCTGACGTCACGCACATCCCGGCCATCCACTTTTACCGCGCCGCCCGTGACATCGTAGAGGCGCGGCACCAGATTGGCCAGCGTCGTCTTGCCGGCGCCGCTGGGGCCTACCAGCGCCACCACCTCGCCGGCTTTGACCTCCAGGTTCAACGCATGCATTTGGAAGCCGGCCGGTGCACTGGGGTAGTGAAAGGAGATGTTCTCGAAGACGATCGACTGTCCGAATTTTTCGAGGCGGCCGGCGCCCGGCCTTTCCGCGACCTCCTCGGTATGATCCAGATATTCGAACACCTTCTGGCAAGCTCCCAGCGCCTGCTCGAAGATATTGTGTATGCCGGCCAGCCGCTTTACCGGCTCATACAGCATCAGCAGCGCCACCACAAACGTCGTGAACTCCCCCGCCGTGAGCGTATTCAGCTTGATTTGCGTCCGGGCATACGTGAGCAGCCCGACAATGGTGAGCGCGCCGAAGATTTCTATGAGCGGGGAGGAGAGCGCCTGCTGCAGCACATAACGCAGATTGCTGCGGAGCAGCTTCTGCGAGGCCTCCTGAAAACGGCGTGATTCAAAGGCTTCGGTGCCAAAAGCCTTCACCACCAGGTGGCCGCTCAGGGTTTCCTGCAGGATCTGGTTCAATTCCGCGGCGTTGTCCTGCGACCGGCGGCTGGTGCGGCGAATGCGTTTTCCAATCCGCGCGGTGGGGACCAGGACGAACGGCAGCACCGTCAGGCTGACTAATGCCAACCGCCAGTCCTTATGAATAACCACAAACAATAATCCGGCAGCGACGAAGCTCTGTCGCAGGAAATCGGCCAAAATGTGCGAGACGGCCACCTGAATTTTTTCGATGTCGTTCATGATCGACGACATCAGGCGGCCTGTGGAATGCACTTCGAAGAATTGCGCGCCCTGCTGCAACACCTTGTCGAACACGGTTTGGCGCAAATCGGTGACCGCGGAAACACCCACGTAGTTGATCAGGTAATTGGCGAAGTAATCGCAAATGCCTTTGGTGAAGAACACCGCGAGGATGGCGAACGCCACCATGGTCCAGACGTTATGGATCGGGGACGGAACAATCTGGTCGAGATAAACCTTGTGCCGAAAGATCGGATCAGTAAATAGGAGGACGGGTGTGTCCGGCGCCGCGGGATTCAGGACGCGATCGAAAATGGGCCCGATCAGCAGGGCCGTCATCGCCTGCGCGGCCCCGACCAAGGCCATCAGAATCACCGAGCCGATGAGAGGGACTGCCTGGCGGCGAGCATAGGTCAGCAGCCGCAGCAGTTCCCTCATGCGTGCACTCGCAGACGAGCCACTGCCTCGAGCACCCGCTCCACCGGGACGGAGGCGAGGTTGGCGGGCGCCGCGATCACTTCCGCGGGCGTCCGCCAGGGCCCCCAAATCGCAGGATCCGAGGCGCCGAACAGGACCACCGAGGGAACCCCGAAAGCCGCCGCCATGTGGGCCGGTCCGGAATCGTTCCCCACGAATAGCGGCGCCGCGGCGAGCAGGGATTTGATCTCGGCGAGCGGGGCGCCGCGCCGTGTGCAGAACGAGCCGAAAGGCGACAAGTCGTCGGCGGGCCCACCGATGAAAACCACTTCGTGTCCGGAGGCCTCCAGATGCCGCGCAATTTCGAGGAAGCCTTCCGCGCGCCAGGTCTTTTCAGTGGTCGCTGCAGACGGGTGGATTACGGCACGGGCGCTCGCGGCTGCGCGCGCCACTAGCTTGGCTCGAGGGATCTGCGTGACCGGAGCGCCCAGGTGAAAGATGGCGCTCGCCAGATGCTCCGCGGTGTGGACCTTGCGGTTGACGCCCAGGATTTCCTGCGCGCGCGGAATGCGCCGGTTGTACACGAACTGGCTCCGAAAATGGCCGAAACCCGCTCGCTGCCGCGCCCCCGAGACCGCCGTCATCCAGGCACTGCGCGGCCCGCCATGGAGATTGAGAACCAGGCGCACGCCGGCGCGGCGCAAACGGCCGGCTTCCGGTGGAAGGATTTCCTCGATATCGGGGTTGCCGGTGAAGAGGTCGCGGAACCGGTCTTCGACCACCATCGAGATCCGCAGGTCGGGACGAAAGCGTTTGAGAATGTCGAGTGCGGGAGTCGTGAGAACGCAATCGCCCAGCGATCGCAAGCGGATCACCGCCACCCGTGCTCCGCGCGGCAACTCTTCCAATACCCTTCCCACCATGGCCTATTCTTCGATTTTGGCTTCGTCGACCAGCATCACCGGAATCTCGTCGCGTATGGGATAGACGCGACTGCACTGGACGCACTTCAAGCCGCTCTGATCGGGTTTCATCTCCACCGTGGCCTTGCATACGGGGCACACGAGTATATCGAGTAATTCCTTGCTGATGGCCATAACGAACCTACAGTTTAGCAAGCGTATGGCCCCCCATCTTCTCCTCTACGCTACGGATCTTCTCCTCCATCGACTGCGGCCGGTCCACCCGCGTGCCGAAGCGCAGGCTCGAGGAGATACGGGGCGCGCCCATGGCATGCACTACCTCATGACAGCGCTTGATGGCGGCGAAGACCTCGTCCCATTCTCCTTCGATGTTGGTGCCATAGGCATGTAAAGTGGTTTTCAACCCCGCTTCGGCGAACACCCGCTCACACGCCGCAACCTCTTTAGAAACCGACACCCCCACGCCCAACGGAACCACGCATAGATCCGCAATCACTTTCATCACTAACCTCCCAGTCCATTGTCACGCGGTCCCGGCGACGAAGCGCGAACCCTGTCGGCGCTCGATGCGGAGGCTTCATTCGTGTTATCCTCTCCACCGTCATGGCTGCGGGCAGGCGCGTGGCACGGCGGTGGTGGGTGCGCGGGCGCGTCCAGGGCGTGGGTTTCCGTGACTTCGTGCAGCGCGCGGCCGCAGAGCTGGGAATCACCGGTTACGCCCGCAACCTGGCCGACGGGCGCGTGGAAGTCTACGCGATTGGTGCGGAGGAGAGTCTCGCCCAGCTTGCCGGCCTGCTGCATCGCGGCCCTCCCTGGGCGGAAGTCCGGACCGTGGAAGAGCAGGCCGCCGAGGTCCGCGTCTACGGCACATTTCAGATCGAGCCGTGACCTTTGGTTCCGGCTGGTATTGCCAGTTCCTCGAACCGGACTCGCGGTCCGGCCATCGGATGACGTTCCCTATCGACACACGATTTAGCGGGCGCTCCCCATCCTGGCCAATCCCGCTGTGCCGCCAAAAACTGTAAACACTCCGGTGGCCGTTCTTTCTCGTCCTGGCCGTGTGGTAGATTGAATTGGATTTACCTGAGAGAACCGTTTTGGGGATCAAGGATCGCTCAGTATAAGCTATCTCTAGGCTACCCGGCCCGGTGGGGTCATGTGGCTGACAGTGTTTGCCCCTTAGGATGTTGGGGGTGGCAGTATATCGGAGCGCCGCCCGTGTAACACTCGCTCCGGATCGGTATTTTCCTGCTGGGAGCCAAGTCGCTAACCAAAAGAAGACATTAATCCGAATGCCAACGAAACTCCAAGAGGTGCTTCTAATCGCGGCCATCGAAGGCTTCGAAGAACAAAAGAAACTCATCGATTTGAAAATAGCCGGGCTTCGGCAAATGCTTGCTGGGACGTCACGGATTGGCGCCGCTGCCGAAGGCGGCAAACCACCACGAAAGATGGCAGCCACCAACCGGCGACGGATTGACGCAGCCCAACTGAAAAGATTGGCCGCCAGGCGGAATGAAAGGGGAGACACCGGCGGCACCCGCAAGAAACAAGCGTAGACTGAGCGCCGTCGGAAGACAGTCGATTGTCGAGGTCGCCAAGCGGCGTTGCGGCCTGCGCCCTCAGGAGCAGGACCCCAACGTGGATACCTTGCTGGATCGCTGCCAGGGCTACTTTACCATCGCGGACTGAGAGCGCACGGCCTGCCACTTGCCGTCGCGCATCACGAATACATCCATCCACACCCATTTGCCGCTGGTGTCTTTTCCCTTGGTGGAGCTCTTTTCCGTGTCGCCGCCCTGGACGACGGCTACCGTTCCGATCACCTTTACGTCCATGGGTCCTATCTCGAACGACTCCAGCTTGGACGCACCGGATTTGACGTCATTCAGAAAATCCTTCTTCGTGGACCTGGTGCCGTCAGAGCCCAGGCCCGACCAATCGTCGGCGATGATCTGGCTGAGCTTGTCGATGTTACGGGTCTTCTGCGCGTCCGACCAGTCGCGCTCCAGTTGTTTGACGGCTTCCGCAGGGTCTGGGGCCGCCGGTTTCTTTTCCTGCCCGTAGACCGGGCCGAGGCATGCACAAGCGAGTAGAAATGCACCAAAGACCTTCATCGTCGGAGTCTCCTTTTGGGCTTTGAAAACGGCTGCGATTACCTACGCATCCCGCCCCTTCGCGAGGGTGTGAACCGGGATTGCCGTTGGGCCCTCCCAGAGTAGCATGCATCTCGCGGCGCAGGGATGCGGAGTCTTGTCCAATACAAGATGAGCCTGAAGCGGCAATGTGTTTCCAACACAAGATGAGCCTGAAGGGACCGGGACCGGGCATGCTGGGGGTTGATCATCAGCATGCAACAGGATGGACCCATGAGCCTGGAGCAGATCCGGGCGTTCATGGCGGCAAGCCAGGAGATTCGATTTGGAGGCAGTAGTCGGAAGGAGATCTACAACTGGGTGAGGCAGACTTTGACCGAGCAGCAGTATCACGTGCAAGGCAAAGTGGGAAAGGGACTGCTGCGCGGCTACCTGGAAAAGATGACGGGTTTGAGCCGTGCGCAAGCGACCCGGCTGATCGGGCAGTATCTGGCAACGGGGAAGGTGGAGGAAAGAGCATACCTCAGGCGCCGCTTTCCAAGCCTGTACACGCGGGGCGACATCGAACTGCTGGCCGAAGTAGATGAAGCCCATGAGACGCTGAGCGGACCAGCGACGCAGAAGATCCTATACCGGGAGTTTCACGAGTTCGGAGCATCCGGATATGAGCGGCTGGCGCGGCTGTCGGTGGCGCACCTCTACAACCTGCGGAAGACGGGGACGTATCGAAAACGGCGGGTCGTTTATCAGGTCACCCGACCGACGGCAGTGAGCATCGGGGAGAGGCGGCAGCCGGATCCGCAGGGCCGGCCAGGATACCTACGCGTGGATACGGTCCACCAGGGAGACCAAGATGGCATCAAGGGTGTGTATCACCTCAATGCGGTGGATGAGGGAACGCAATGGGAAGTCGTAGGGGCAGCGGAGCAGATCAGTGAGAGGTGGTTGCTGCCGGTGCTGGAAGCGATGATGGAACAGTTTCCTTTTCCTATCCTGGGCTTTCATTCCGACAACGGCAGCGAGTTTATCAACCATACGGTGGCCAAGCTGCTGAACAAGCTGTTGGCGGAACAGACGAAGTCGCGGCCGCGGCACAGCAATGACAATGGGCTAGTCGAATGCAAGAACGGGGCAGTGGTGAGAAAGCACATCGGGTACGGACACATCCGGGCAGAACACGCGGAGGCGATCAACGAATTCTATCGGGAGCACTTTAATCCCTACTTGAATTTTCACCGGCCGTGCGGCGTGCCGGAAGTGGTGACCGGCGCCAAGGGCAAGCAGCGAAGAATTTATCGTTGGTACGCGACGCCGTGGGAGATCCTGCGTCCAGTTGCCCGACCTGGCGCGGCACATGAAGCCGGATTTGACCGTGGAGGTGATGAACCACAGAGCAGCCAGCGAGAGCGACACAGCGAGCGCGCGACGGATGCAGCAGGAAAAACAGAAGCTGTTTGCCACTTTTGGGCGAAAGCAGACGGCATGAAGACCACGACGAAGAGGGCTGTGGAAATGACGGTCTATGGAAAACGAGGAAAACCAAAAGCAGGTTTTCCATCGTTTCCCACAGCCCTTGGAAATCGCCAGAGCGCGATTCCCACATTCCCCCAGCCCCGGCGGCGACCGCGAGGAAAAGTGGAAATCCAAAAGCAGGATTCCCACTTTCCCGTCGCGGCTCTTGTTCTCTCAAGAAAAAAAGAAAGGAGATTCCCCTGAACGCCGGGTTCCCCCATCGTTCAGGCTCATCGTTCGATTGGAATATGCTTGC
>Ga0075030_100000221_pt1 | contig 47261 bp, 46 predicted proteins | sample LitLauG_LLR_2012_FD_71393 | JGI IMG/M metagenome (GOLD analysis project Ga0075030, IMG submission 71393) | Freshwater sediment microbial communities from Pennsylvania, USA - Little Laurel Run_MetaG_LLR_2012 | ecosystem: Environmental > Aquatic > Freshwater > Creek > Sediment | place: USA... | reverse complement strand
CCTGGCGAAATCCGCATGCTATATTGCAGCACGCGCATGGGTATCTTCAGTGCATTTCTGAACCCGTGGAGCTTCCTGGTGGTGGCGGCAGCCATCATCCATTTCATCCGTCGCCGTCCCGCTACTTACTGGATCTACATCATCCTTTTCCTTGGTCCGCTCGGAGCGACGATTTACCTGCTCGTGGAGGCCCTCCCGGATGTGGGACTCCTGCGCCAGTCTTTCAAGGTTTTTCCGAGAAGAAAGCGGATTCGCGAGTTGGAAGCTGCGGTTCTGGACAATCCTTCAGCAGGGAACTACGAAGAGTTGGGCGACCTCTACATAGAGGACGGAAATTTTGCGCGAGCCCGGGCCTGCTACGACAAATCGATTTCCTCGCGGACGGACTCGCCAGACCCGTTCTATCGCAGGGGCGTATGCGAAATCGAGTTGGGGGACTTTGCCGCTGCCGTGCCCGACCTGGAACGGGTGGTGCAGGGCAACGCCGGCTACGATTTCCACCGGGCGGCGGGACTTCTGGCGCATGCCTACGCCAACACGGGACAGCCGGAGAGGGCTGAGAAGTTATGCCAGCAGGTTACTGTAATCTCAACGTTGTCTGAGACTTACTACAACTACGCAACTTCCCTGGCCGCTCAGGGACGGATTGCTGAGGCCCGGGAGTGGGCACAGAAAATCCTTGCGAAGAAACCCACCATGCCGGGTTACTTGCGGCGTCGGGAGCGACCCTGGTTCCGCAAGGCGGCAGGGCTGCTGAAGCGGCTGAACGCCACCTAGCCTACCTCTCCCAGTGTTAGACTTCAGCTTCCATGGCTCGCATCACGCACCTTGAATGCAGCAAGTGCGGGCAGACGCTGACCGCTGACACTCCGCAAACGGTGTGTCCCAAAGACGGCGGCGTGCTATATGCCCGATACGATCTGGCCAGCATCAAGGACTCGTTTTCTCCGGCGCGCCTGGCCGGTCGAACCTGCACCATGTGGCGCTACGCTGAGGTGCTGCCCGAGGCCGAACCGGTTTCGCTCGGGGAAGGCTTTACCCCGATGCTGCCCAGCCGTGAGTTTCCCAACGTCTACATAAAGGATGAAGGGCTGAACCCGACTGGCTCGTTCAAGGCCCGTGGGCTCTCGGCCGCTGTGACCATGGCCAGGCACTATGGCCTGAAAAAGCTGGCGATCCCTTCCGCAGGAAACGCGGCCGGCGCGCTGGCGGCCTATGCCGCGGCCGCGGGAATCGAGGCCCACATCTTCATGCCGAAAGATGTGCCCATCGCTAACCGGGTCGAATCGGAATATTACGGCGCGCACGTCACCCTGGTGGACGGCCTGATCAGCGATTGCGCGCGGCTGGTCGCGGAGCGCAAACAGAAAGAAGGATGGTTCGACATCTCCACTTTGAAGGAGCCGTTCCGCCTGGAAGGTAAGAAGACCATGGGGTATGAGGTCGCCGAACAACTGGGCTGGCAAATGCCCCAGGGAATCATTTATCCGACAGGCGGCGGCGTCGGGTTGATCGGCATGTGGAAGGCTTTCGACGAGATGCAGCAGCTGGGCTGGATTGGTTCCGAGCGGCCGCAAATGGTATCCGTGCAGTCAGCAGGTTGTGCTCCAATTGTTAAAGCTTGGGATGAGGGGAAGAGTAGTTCGGAGATGTGGCCGAATGCCGCCACCCATGCCGCCGGGCTGCGCGTCCCCAAAGCGTATGGGGACTACCTGGTCCTCGATATTTTGCGAAAGAGCGGGGGCGTAGCGGTCTCGGTGACCGACGACGAGATCACGGATTCGATGCGGCGTTGGGCGCGGGTCGAAGGCGTCTTCGCCGCTCCTGAAGGGGCGGCGTCGCTCGCCGCGTATCGGAAGCTGCATGACAGTTGCTTCTTCGGTCCCGACGATACGGTGGTCCTCTTTAATACGGGCACTGGACTGAAATATCTGGACACGATCCAGGCGACGAAGGAGCCGGTGTGTGTGCAGTTGCCCACCTCGCGGCAGATTGCGGGCATCATCGGACCGTACTGAGGGCAGTCGCTAGTCTCCAGTCGTCCGTCTTCAGCCAAGACTGTAATCGCCCCCTGTATCGGTATTTCGTGAGTGCGTTCTCCTATGACTGAGCGTCTGTATTACCACGATCCTTTCTTATACGAGTTCGACGGCGAGATCACGGAGGTGGTGCCGGCTGCAGACATCAATCGCCGTCACGGAGTGTTCCTCGATCGCACCGCCTTCTACCCCACCAGCGGCGGACAGGTTCACGATACGGGTTGGATTTCTCCCGCTGCAGACGTTACTTCAGGCAAGCTGCGCGTGACGGAAGTGGCCGAGGTGGAAGACGGCCGCGTCGTGCACTACATCGAGGCGGATAAGCCTCCGGAACGGGGAACACGAATTCGCGGGGTGATTGATCCGGCGCGCCGCCGTGACCACATGCAGCAGCACTCGGGCCAACATGTGCTGTCGGCCGCATTTGTCCGGCTGTTTAACTTGCCCACCGTGTCGTTTCACATGGGCGACGACTATTGCTCGATCGATCTGGATACTCCTTCTCTGAGCGTCGAGCAGGTCGAGCAGGCGGAACTGCTCGCGAACCAGATCGTGCAGGAAAACCGTCCGGTCGAGATCAAGTTCGTGTCGCAGGAAGAGGCGCAGGGGCTTGGCCTGCGAAAGGTGCCCAGGGTGGATAAGGAGGAGCTGCGGCTGATCGACATTCAGGATTTTGACCTGTCGGCGTGCGGTGGAACTCATGTCCGCGGCACCGGCCAGATTGGCTGCATTCTGCTGCGCAAGACGGAGAAAGTCCGGCAGGGTTGGCGGGTGGAATTCGTATGTGGGCAGCGTGCCGTCACAACGGCGCGAGGCGACTACGCCACGTTGGCTGAGGCGGCCGGGCTATTTTCGGCGCATATCTGGGATGTTCCGCAACAGGTGCGCAAATCGCTGGACGAGATCCGCAGCGTTCGGAAGTCGGGGGAACACCTGCTTAAGGAACTAGCCGAGTTGCAGGCGGCAAGATTGCTCGCGGATACCGTGCCGGTAAACGGGCGCAAGGTCATTGTTCGCGTCGAATCCGAGCGAGATCTGGGGTTCATCCGACTGCTTGCGCAAAAGCTGACCCGGCTCGAGGGGAACGTTGTTGCCCTGCTGGGCGCCACATCGGGTGCGGTGTCGCTGGTGTTCGCGCAGTCGAAGGGGCTTTCTTTTGACATGGGAGGGTTGTTGAAAGAGGCTCTCGCGAAGCTGGGAGGACGGGGCGGGGGCAGCAAGGACATGGCCCAGGGTGGCGCTCCACGGGTCGAGGGGCTCGAGGCGGTGCTGGCAGAAATTGCAGTGCGCGTGCGGGAATGAAGCCTCTTCTCTAGCGGTTGCTGGCGATTGGCGCGGCAAGGCGCGTCTCTACAATGCCCACGAGGTGCTTCCGGGAAGGAAGAGGTCTCCGGTCCCCTTCGTGCTACATTTCCCAGAGCGAGTTCGATCGTGGACCAGCGCCTCATTCTCGTCAATCTGCTGATCAAGCTCGGCGTCGCGGCCGCCGTGTCGAGCGCCCTGGTCCGGTCGCTCGAGTTCAAGAAGCTCCTGTTCCGTGAGGAACGCACCACGGCCCAGAAGATCTACTTAGTCCTGTGGTTCGGCATTCCCATCGCGCTGGGTGTGTGGATCCGTTTCATTCAGAAAAGTTTTTCTGCAGGGGATCTGTCGTTCGAAACAACCCTGCTACTCGGCATAATCGGCGGGCGGCTGACAGGGGTGGTGGGAGGTGCGCTGCTTGCGTTTCCCGCGCTCCTGCATGGCGAGTGGGTGACTCTGCCGTTCAACGTCCTGTGCGGTTTCGTGGCCGGACAACTCCGGAATCTCGCCCCCGACAAAGAAGACATCTGGTCGTTCTCTCCCTTTATCGATCTCAGCATCTACCGCTGGATCCGGCGCAATCTCGCAACGCCACGATTCGACTGGCAGATCATGTTCTTCCTGACCATCGTGGCACTGCGGTTCATGCAAGGGGAACTGGTGCGCTTCTTGCCCCGCACCACTTTCACCCAGGAAAGTCCGAACGCCTGGGTTGAAGTGGCGATCTACGCTGCGTCGATCATGGTGATCGGAACTGAACTAAAGATCTTTAACGGCGTGCGCACCCAGATCAAATTGGAAGAGCAGGAGCGCTTGCTGCTCCAGGCGCGCATGGAAGCCCTGCACAATCAGATCAACCCGCATTTCCTTTTTAATACTCTGAATTCCGTCTCGTCGCTGGTGCGCTTCGATCCGGACACGGCGCGCGAGCTGATTATCAAGCTGGCGACGATCCTGCGGCGTCTGCTGAACAGCTCCGATGCGTTTGTTCCGCTGCGCGAGGAAGTGGAGTTCATCGACAATTACCTCGACATCGAAGTCGTCCGCTTCGGGCGCGACAAACTGCGGGTGGTGAAAGAACTGGATCCGGAGTCCCTGGAAATGCTCGTACCGGCCATGCTACTGCAGCCCCTGGTCGAGAACTCCATCAAGCACGGCCTCTCGTCCAAGGTGGAAGGGGGCAGCATCTACTTGCGGAGCCGGCTGAGAGCAAAGGACGTGATCGTCGAAGTCGAAGACGACGGCGTAGGTATGGGTGCGGCCCAACTGATCGAGAGGCCGGATGGGCTCGGCGGCACCGGCATAGGCATGGCCAACGTCGCCGAGCGGCTCAAGGTCCTTTACGGCGATACGGCTACGATGACCATCGAAAGCCATGGCGGGAAGGGAACTCTGGTGCGGCTTCGGTTCCCAATACTGCAGGAAGGTTCCGGAATCCCGGCGGCGCTCTACGAAGAGCGCTCCAGCACCCGGCGGTAGAACTCCTCGTAGTGCGGAATGATCTTGCTCGAACAGAAGCGGGTCTGCGCCGCCACGCGCGCCTGCTGCGCCATCGTGCTTAGGACTGCATCGTCACTAAGCAAATCAATCGCGTATTGCGCCATCGTGTCCACGTCGCCCACGTTTGCCAGGTAGCCGCTTTTCCCGTGCTCAATGACCTCAGGAATTCCGCCGACTCGCGTCGCAATTGGCACGACTTTGCACGCCATGGCTTCGAGTGCCGCCAGGCCGAAAGATTCCAGTTCGCTGGGCAGCAGCATCACGTCCGCAATCGCGAGCTTTTCCTGCACCCGGTCCTGCTTACCGAGGAAGATGACGTGATCGTGAATGCCTTTCTGCACCGCGAGCCATTCGGCTTTGGATCGGTCAGGGCCGTCGCCGACCAGCAAGAGCTTCGAGGGAACCTTCTTTCGTACCCGGTCGAAAATCTCCACCACGTCGGTAAGCCGTTTGACCGGGCGGAAGTTCGAAAGATGCACGAGGATGCGCTCGTTCGGGGATGCGTACTCCTCGCGCCGCTTCGCCGCGTCCGCATCACGCACGTACACATCGCAGTTCACGAAGTTGGAGATCACCTCGATGTGGTTCTTGATGTCGAACTCGCGAATCGTGATGTCGCGCAAGTATTGAGAAATGGCGGTGACCCCGTCACTTTCCTCGATGGAGTAGCGCGTAATGGGCAGGTAGGAGCGGTCGAGCCCAACGAGCGTGATGTCGGTGCCGTGCAGCGTGGTGACGAAAGGCAGCTTGCGACGCGAAGGCCCTGCTGCGAGCATCTGGCGTGCCAGGAGCGCGCTTACGGAGTGCGGGATCGCGTAATGAACATGCAGCAGGTCCAGTTCGTAAAATTCAGCCACTTCCGCCATGCGTGTGGCCAGCGCCAGATCGTACGGGGGATAGTCGAACAGCGGGTACCGGGAGACTTCCACCTCGTGATAGTGAATATGGGGCTGGGGTTCGGTGAGGCGAATCGGCTGCGCATAGGAAATGAAGTGGACGTCATGGCCGCGCTGCGCCAGTTCCATGCCCAGTTCCGTGGCCACAACTCCGCTGCCGCCGTAGGTTGGATAACACGTGATCCCAATCTTCATTCAGTACTCCGGGAAACCCATGGATTCGATGGTTGGCGCACGCGGGCGATTCAGATTTTACGCTGGGGTGCGAAGTATTGGTGCGCGTCTGGCTGGTAGCGCGGGGGGCGGGAAACAGAACACTATTCAGAGGCCTTGCGTTCGAAAGCGTTCACCAAGAGCGGGTCGATCTTATCGAGGTGGGCCTGCAACCGCTGTTTCGCATCCGGGGTCATGCCGATGAACTCGACTCCCATACCCACGCCGGGATCACTCGTACGAACCACCGCGGTGGTCGAGATTTTTTCAGAGTCCATCCAAAAATCCACGCGAAGAGTTGTCGCCACAGCAAGCGGCAGGATGGTCTCCACGTAGCAGCCATTGCCACTGATGTCGGTGGCATTCACGCGCATGGGTGTCTTCACCCGCTCATCGCGCGCTTCCAGGGGAAACGAGATTCGGTGCCGCGCAAACCGGCGCCGGTTGTTGGGCTCGGGAGGCGGAGCCAGCTGGTCGGGAGACAGTTCACTTTGCCAGGGGCAATCCTGGCCGGCAACGATTTGCACGCCGGCTTGAATTTTCTGCAAGGGCCCAGTGTCCATTACCCAGATGACAAGGCAGCGCGACTTCCTTTCGTTGTACTGAACCCCGACGATGTCGCCGACCTTCAATTCATTTTCCAGACCCGAGAAAAGCGCGCCCGAGCCGCTGATATTGCGCGCGCGAACATGCTGATTAAAGGTCCGTCCGTTGGCGGACATTCCCCACACCCGGACCGAAAGATCGGCCGAGATTCGCGGATCGGGTCGCTGGTTACTCATAGACGACGGCTTATAGCGCGCTCGGCCTAATCATAGCGCGACTTGGGCAGCGCGGCGGTTACGGAAGTTACCCACGGGGTTCAAGTGTGCTACAAGTCCCGGTACGAGATGAGCTCCACGCCGCGGCTGGCGAGCGCTGCGCGACTTTCCGGCGAAGTCAGCACGGCCAGTTCGCGCTCCCGCGATTCGCGCAGGCGCGTCGGAATCGAGCGCAAGTCGTCGTCCAGATAGCCGGGGTGGCAGACAAATTCCCAGGTGCCCTCCGGCATGTGCTCCGCGATGGCGCGGAACAGTTGGGCGTCGAGACTGCCCGTGGCCACGATACCCAATGTGCCGTCGGGGGTCCGCAGGCCTGCCTTGGCCACCGCCTTTCGGAAGCCTCCAGCCAATCCCCGCAGGGTTCGCACTTGCGCGCGCCGCTTCCACAGGCCTCTTTGCGTGCGCACGAAATTGGCCGCGACCACCTCGAAAGGATTGCGAATGGCGCCGACGCCGCACGTCCTTGCTGCACGCAGCATGCCCGCCAGGGCGCTGGGAAACATGTGGGTGTGTTTGTGACTGTCGATGTGGGATGGGTCGAGATGGCGGGATTGCAGCTTACGGATTTGCGCCGTGGCCTCGGCCTCCACTTGGTCAATATCGAGCCGGCCAGAAAGGGCGCGCAGCGCGAAAACACCGAATCCATTGCGAAAGCGCCTCGAGCTTCGAGGAACGAGGCTTGGGAGTCGGCCCGGATCGATTAACGGTTCACCATCCACGAGCACCAGGTGGCAGCCAACGCTCCAGCGCGAACTTGACTTGGCCAGCAAGACCGCCTCGTCAAACGCACGAGCATTGGCCATGAGCGTCGTCGAGGTCACAATGCCGCGGTGGTGAGCCTCGGCGATCGCACGATTGACGCCGTGGGTGAGCCCGAAATCGTCCGCGTTGACTATGAGGCGTCGCACGCGAAGAGTTTAGCAGGGGAGTTGGGGAGCGTCGCCGAAGATCGGTAGTGGACCTTTGGGGAGGAGAGTTTGACCGGTCTTTTCGCCCTCCCGTATACTCGATGTACCGCGTTTGGCGCGATGCACCTCGCGGAGCGACTCCAACTTCGTCTCACAACGAACGGGTGCGAGGGCGGTTAGCTCAGTTGGTTAGAGCGCCTGCCTTACAAGCAGGAGGTCGCAGGTTCGAGTCCTGCACTGCCCACCATTTTCAGCGCGCCACAAATGTTTGTTCTCACCTTCGCCGCTGCCAAGCCAAGAACTTTCCGTATTCAGTTTTATATAATGACCACATGCCTATTTCAGCTCGAAACAAACTGCGCGGAAAAATTGAAGAGATTCAGCTCGGCGATGTCATGGCTCACGTTGTGGTTCGGGTCGGGGACAATCTCATTGAGAGCGTCATCACGCGCCGCAGCGCTGACGAACTCAAGCTCAAGAAAGGCGACACTGTCTCCGCTGTCGTCAAAGCCACCGAAGTGATGATTCAGAAGGATTGATCCTCTTCACTGAACATCCACAATTTTCAGCGTCGTAACCTGCCTGACCCATCGGGCCATTCGTTTTTCATCCGGGATGACGATTCGGTATGGCCCTTCTTTCTCGCCAAGGGGTTTCCCATCCCGCAAGAAAGCCAGCAGGGTCTGCTTATCGGTGAACGCCGGGTCCAACTCTGGCAGCGCAATGACCGCCCGATAGCCATCAGCCGCTTCGACGAGAAGGCAGTTCGTGAGCTGCTTACCCTTCATCGATTCTCCAAAAGCGACACCAGCCTTCTCTAGGACGCTCTTGAGCGTTACCCCCTCAAAAGTCACGGGACCAGACGAATGCTCGGGCGCAGTTACCTTTACGTGAGGCAGGGTTTCAAGATCTGTCTGGCTCAGAACCACCTGCTTCCCGGAATCAGTTTGAACGGTCAACTGCTGACACTGCAGCACCGTGCTGCTGAAGACCAATGCGAACAGCCACGCCGAGAACACAGAGAGTTTTTTCATGTCACACTCGAAGAATCATGACTTCAGTTGACTTGATAAGGGCTGCGGCAGTCTGACCAGGCTTGAAACCCATTTCGCGGGCTGATCGCGCGGTGATGATCGAGGTGATCTGCTGCTCGCCGATGGAAATGACCACCTCCGCCATCAGACCGCTGACTCGCACACTCTCGATCCGACCAACTAGCTGATTCCGGCCGCTCAGACGCCGCATCACAAGATCCCGTTCCGGTGAAGTCTTGGCTCGCGTTCGGAACAAGAGGCGGTCCACTTCGCTCTGCGGAATACGATGGTGTCCTCCCGCGGTTCGGATACTGCGAATCTTCCGCTTGTAGATCCACTGTTTGATGGTTGGGAAGCTGATGCGAAGCTCCAAGGCGGCTTCTCTCGGCTTCAGAAGTCCTTCATTCACTGCTCCACGCCGTTGAGATAGAGGCTTTCTGGCCATTTGGGACCGAATGCTACAGTCCACGAGCGATCTCGGTCAAACAAGCCGGGCCACCCACTTCGCTAACCCAACCATTGTGTGAGTCGCCTATAATCGCATCATATTCGACTTTACAACTGTCTGTAATATACATTTCGTGGATTCTTCAATCACCCTTCTGGGGAGAGGAAACGATGCGTCACTTTGCACGGCCGACGAGGTTTGGGACTGCTCGAATCGGATCACGCGCTGTTGTCCCTAGTGTCACCGGGCGGAATTCGATTGGCTGGCTCTCGATATTGGTATTGTTTTTTTTGTGCCTATGCGTGCCATTTTCTGTGGCTCAGGTATCGGCCAGCTTGTCCGGACTGATTACCGACCCGTCCGGCGCGACGGTGTCGGCTGCTTCGGTCACCGCCAAGAACGTTGATACTGGCCTGTCGCGTACCGTTCCGACAGATCAAAGTGGAAGGTATAGGTTCTTTGCCCTCGCGGTTGGCTCTTACGAGGTCAGGGTGACGAAAGAGGGATTCGCGGAAGCGATCCGATCAGGCATTCGCCTCGTGGTCGGGCAAGATGCAACCGTCGACTTGCGTCTGCGCGTCGGACAGGTGAGTGAGCAAGTTAGGGTTACCGGAGATGCACCGGTTGTGAACCTGACGACGCAAGATATCTCGGGGTTGGTCGGCGAAAGACAAGTCAAAGATCTGCCGCTGAACGGACGCAGCTACGATTTGCTCCTCACCTTGAATCCCGGAATTGTGAACTTCACGTGGGAAAAGACAGGCGGGATCGGCGTCTCCAATTCGACGACGGGCAACAACTTTGCAGTGTCCGGAAATCGCCCACAGCAAAATATATTCTTGTTGAATGGCGTTGAATTTACTGGAGCTGCCGAGAACAACATGCAGCCCGGAGGCAGCAGCCAGGAATTGCTGGGTGTCGATGCGGTCCGGGAATTCAATGTACTGCGCGATTCCTACGGTGCCGAATATGGCAAGCGCCCCGGTGGCCAAGTGACGATCGTGACCCAATCGGGCACGAATCAAGTCCACGGCAGCGTCTACGAGTTCCTTCGCAACAACGCTCTTGACGCGCCGAATTTCTTCGATCAGGGGTCGGCACCACCCTTCCAGCGCAACCAGTTTGGCGGCTCACTCGGCGGACCGATCCGATCCAGCAAAACGTTCCTGTTTGGCAACTACGAGGGATTACGCCAGCATCTGCATCAGACTTCGGTAGCGTTTGTTCCAGACGATGCCTCGCGCGCTAGCGCCGTAGCGGCAGTTCAGCCGTTACTGAGTTTGTGGCCCGAGTCACCAATAGAATCGTGTAATCCATCTTGTGGGATTGCGCAGTATTTCAGCAGCCCCCTGCAGACAATTCGGGAAGACTTCGGCACGATTCGGCTTGACCACACGCTCTCTTCACGGGATGCTCTGTCCGCCGTGTACACCATTGACGATGGGAATGATTTAACGGCGACGGTTCTGGACCCTTACAGCTCGGATATCCTCACGCTGCGCGAACAGGTGTTCAGCCTTGACGAAACGCACTCTTTTTCGGCCTCTACGCTCAACGTTGCGCGCTTGGGGTATTCGCGTGCGGGCTATTTCTTCACCGGCTTACCAACGCCTGGAACGCCCGCAACCAGCGTACCCGGTTTCTTGTTACGGCATCAGGTAGGCGCCGCCGTGGTAGGTGGGAGCGCCGCATCAAACCCGCAGGCGGCGATCGGCCTCGCGGGCAGCAATAATGGAAGCAATCTGCGGATCGCTCGCAATTTGTTCACTTTTGAAGACCGGGTGGCAATGACGCGCGGGCGGCATCAACTCACGTTCGGGGCGTGGTTCCAGCCATTCCAGTCGAACGAGACTATTGCACTCAGTCAGTACGGCCAATTGACGTTCTCGAGCCTGGCAAATTTCCTCCAGGGTTCGGCCTCCAGTTTCCTGTGGGACCCCACGCCGACTGAGATGAACTGGCGTTCGCTCTTCGGCGCCTGGTATGTCTCGGACGTGATTCGCATTGCGCCGCGGTTGACCCTATCCTTGGGCTTTAGAGATGAGTTCACAACCGGGTGGAACGAGGCGCATGGTCGTGCTGCCAACTACACCTTCAGCAACGGAGTGATCTCGAACACTCCCCACATCGGAGACTCTCTATTCACCACCAACCAGGCCAAGTTCTTGCCTCAGCCGCGCATCGGATTGGCCTGGAGTCCGCTCACCGACAAGACCGTTTTCCGCGCCGGTTTGGGGATGTATAACGACCTGCAAGATGCGCTAGGCTATCGAACCGATCAAAACGCGCCCTTCAATCCGGTCTACAGCGTCGGCAGCGCCACCAAGGCATTTCCTGTTTCGTCTTTGCCGATCGATCCGACTGCTGCGCCGCCCGCTGGAGCAAAACTCGTCCCTGGCGGCGTTCAGCCGGATATGAAGACGCCAACCTCGATCTCGTGGTCACTGCGTGTCCAGCAGGAGGTTTCACCCAACACGTCGTTGACCGTGGGCTATGTTGGCAGCCACGGTTACCATGAACTCATCGGCATTGATGCGAACGAGCCATTTCCCGTGATCTGTCCGGCTTCGCCTTGTCCAGCTGTCTTTCCCACTTGGGATCCGAGCCAACCGACCAGCCCTACGAATTCTCCCGCGATCGGCTTTCCCATCGGTTCCCCGCTGGCGGGTAAGCCCGTGCCGGCAGGAATGTACTACATTCCCTCGGGAGCAGCGAGAGCGAATCCCACAATTGCGAACACGTGGACATGGTTCTCTCTGGGTACCAGCAACTATCACGCACTGCAGGTGGACGTGAACCGGCGCTTTAGCCGTGGTCTTTCTCTGCGAGGTGTCTATACCTGGTCCAAGGCATTGGATGACAGCGATTCACTAAACGCAACGGCTGCGGCCAATGCCCCTGGCTTGGCGTCGAATCCTTTCGACTTGCACGCGGATTACGGGCTTGCGACGTACGACGTCCGTCACATCGGCGTAATCAATGCCGTCTACACTTTGCCCTTCGGGAGAGGACAGACTTTCGCCAATAGCTTGGAGGGCTGGAGCAACGAGGTAGTGAGTGGCTGGTCAGTGAACAGCATAGTCACGATTCAATCAGGCTTTCCCTTTACGCCCCAGCTCAGCTACAACCCATCTAACAACGGAGACACGCGCAACCCGGTGCGACCGTTTGTGAACCCGACTTTCGCGGGCTCAGTCATTCTCGGGAAACCATCGCAGTGGTTTAACCCACGTGCCTTCCTGGCCCCGCCGGCCAGTAGCGGGTTTTACGGAGATTTGGGCAGGAACACTTTGATCGGTCCGGGTCTGGCAACGTGGGATTTCTCAGCCTTCAAGACAACGAATCTGGGCGAGCGACTCGCGCTCCAGTTTCGCGCCGAGATATTCAACCTTCTGAATCGTGCAAACTTCAACACGCCAAATCTGATTACCTTTACATCTTCAGCCTCAGGCACAAAAGTCTCCGGGACGGCGGGAGCCATCACCAGCACTTCAACAACTTCACGGCAAATTCAGTTTGGATTGAAACTAATTTGGTAGAAGACGCCACAATCGGAGCTGCTCTTTCGCATTGCAAAGGAAGCTGTTAGGATAAGTTTTGACAACGATTTGCTCGGTTTTCTTAAGGGTAGGCGATTAGCGGTTTCGGCCCAATTGGAACCAATCCGGGTCGTCCGGGGTAGATCGGGCAATACATGCAATTCGTACAACGCCGCATAAACACTGGCGATTGCGCATCTCGTTGCTTTGGCGAGTGGGGACGTAGTTCAGTTGGTTAGAACGCTGCCCTGTCACGGCAGAGGCCGCGGGTTCGAGTCCCGTCGTCCCCGCCATTCTTTTGAATGGTTTACGCACTTATCGCACCTGCTGGTTGATCCACAATCAATCCACAGAACCGATCCTGCGCACTGATTTTGTTGTCGTTGTCGCCTTGGGTGTAGAGGTCTAGCGTCGTCTGCACCTTCGCGTGCCGCAGCATTTCCTGCACGGTCTTCGGATCGACTTTCCCCTGATTCACAAGCCAATTGCTGAGGCTGTGGCGTAGGTTGTGAAGTCCGAAGCGGTGTCCTTCTGGGATTCTCACGCCAGCGGCGATAGCAGCTTTCCGCAAGTGGCTCCTGTCGAACACCGACGCGCAGATTGGGACCGAACCGTTCTTCGTCCTTGAGGGAAAAACGAAGTCGCCGTCACCTGTGTAGGCGCTCGCTTTTCTCCAAACGCGAAGGTACTGGGTAAGCATCGATCCGAGTGCAACGGTAGAGTCCGACGCTGCCCGAAGAACTTCGACGAGTTCCATGAGCGGTTTCCCCAATACGTCCGCAACTGGGTCAACAGGCACGTAAACAGGTCTACACCGAAGGAAGATGTCGAGGACTGGACGCAAGACCTGCTGATCCATCTGCGGTGCCTGCCCGCGACCTCCAACACCGGGAGACTGGCAAGGAGGACGTCGTGCAAACGTTCGATCCGCACAAGCATTTCGGCGCGAACAGCGCCCGGTTCTTCAACTACATCAACCTGTGCCTCGGAAACAAATTTAGGACGATCTACACGAAACGGATGACAAATCCGTTGTGTCGACCCGGCAACTTATCCTTAACAACCCATTGGGAGGAAGCGGATCGCGATCAGGTGGGAGATGAGTTCTGCTATGCGCACTCGTCGCATCTCAGAAAAAGGTGTGAGCGGCAAGAGAAACAGCGCGAGGATAGGCACCTGTTTGGCGAGTTCGTGGATTTTGTGCAGCGCGAAGATGCGGGCGTGGTCCCGGTAATCGGTGCGATTGCGGCAACGGAGACACTCGCCGCTGGCGCTGAGTTGCTAGGAGCAACCGAAGCGGACTTCTGCCGCAAGCACACCCGGCTGCGCCAGTTGGCGACTTGCTTCGCAGACGGGGGACGTGTCCCACGGCAGCGCAAGCCGTACAGGACGAGGCATGCAGGATGGGAAAGACTATAGAGGAACGGGAATCTGCGTAGATGCCTGTGAGCCAGCCAAACGAGGAGATTCTTAACTTTTTTGCCTGGCAATAAAACCAGAAGAAATTCCGATCCACACCCGATCCACAACTCTCGAAGTTTGGCACGTTTTGCAGGGACTTGGGCGGTCTTCTAAGTTTGTAAGTCCCTGTAAATCCTAGTGCAGTCTCACTGTCACGGCAGAGGCCGCGGGTTCGAGTCCCGTCGTCCCCGCCAATTCCTTCAAGCACTTTGCAAGGAATTGGCAATTTGTCATGGTCCAATTTGGTCCAGTTAGGCCAGTGCTTCTCCCTTGTTAAGGAACATCCGAACCAGTTTGCTTTGTGCCAGCCGCTTGTTCGGCATACCCGCCTGAGCACAAAGATCGAGCGTAATGCGACTGTTCGCATGACGTAGGAGATCCTGTACCACCTTCACTTCCTCGTTGTTCTGGGTGAGCAAAGTAGTGTACGTGTGCCGGAAGGTGTGGAAACCGACCTGCTTCTGGATCTTCGTCGGAGACCGATATATCAAAGCCCTGCACGTTTCCCTGCCCCAGATCCTCCTTGTCGACGGACGTCGTTTGGTCACGCCGCCAGCCGCAACACCGACCGGACCACAGGGGAAAACTCTGACCAAATCGGCCCCGCCACTCCCGCACCCCGCCTTCGGCATCGGAATGTTCAACTCCAGAAGCCCTGTGCCCGCCAGCGCTCCACCGCTTCGAGTCGGTCGGTAGCTCCGGCTTTCCGCAGCATGCGTCGCAGGTGGTTCTTCACAGTCTGCTCGGAAAGATAGAGGCGGGCGGCGATCTCTTTGTTCGTGAGACCTTCACTTACCATTTGCACCAGTTGCTGTTCTCGCCGAGTGAGTCCGAGTTTCTTACGCACCTGGACACGCGGTTGCCAGGCATCGGAACTAGCGACGTGATCAAACAGCGCTCTGCAAAGGATGGGCGGACACACCGACTCGCCTTGTGCCACGGCGCGAATCGCACAGTGGACCTCCTCTGCGGACGCATCCTTGAGTACGTAGCCGGTCACCCCATGGTGCACAGCGATCAGAAACTTTTCGGGATCGCTGTCCATTCCGAACATGAGAATCTTGGCGTTGGGCAGATCGCGCTTGAGGGTATTGAGGAGGTCGTTCGCGGACAAGGCTGTGCCGAGTGAATCACACAGGATTACATCGGGGTTTGCCGTCACCACCTGCAGTAAAACCGGGCAAGAACATTCGGTTGCGCCGACAACGCGAACGTCGCTCTTTCTGGCAAGCAACCGCGCAAACCCGTCCCGCAGGAGGCGGTTTTCCGCCAACAAGAAGATACGCAGCACGCCCTGCTGACTGCTCATACGGCGCACGCTTACTCTCACTCACCAATCACGAGTGAAAGCCGAAAGCAAATTCACTAAGTCCAAAAGAACATCTTCCGGCGATACGTTTTACTATCCCGTCGCACTAGCGTACGAAGATCTTCTTCGCGCGTGATTATTAATTGCAGGTTACAGCTAACCACGCGACGCGGACATCCGGTAGCAAATGGAAACCCTAATGGCGGGCCAGCGTACGGGGAACCCCCCAGGTTGTCAAGCGCTTTTTGCCTCGGGTGTGCTAGCGGGGCCTAGATCGAGGCAACCTTTCTGCCGAGATTTCGTCGCTGCAGAGTTTGACGGTCGACGTATCCCAGATCACAGACGCTGACAGCTCACGATTGTCACTCGCGGATGTAAGGCGGCCTTCGAGTCGGCCCCTGATTCAATGACGCTGCCCAACATCTGCAAGTGGGGTGCTTTCTCACTTAACTATTCCTTTAGAACCTGTCTCATAAATGTTTCGTGTAGCGAAGGCGGTCGCCCTCAGGGGCTAAAGCCTGCATGTTTGTTGGACCTTATCGGTACGACTGAAGTCGTGCCCTTCCCAAACCCATTTATGAGACCGGTAGTAGTACCACTAGTACCAAAGGGGTACTCCCTGCTAATCCGGAAAAGGTACTGCAAAGGGACTCAAAGTAGAGCCTTCCTTGCGCGCTGACGGCAGCAGATACTCGCGGATCGCGGAGGCATCGACGGTGGACAAGATCAAAGTCATTGTTGCAAGTCAGCCTCGTCTCATGCGTGAAGTAGTGTTGGAGATGATCTCCGGTCAGCCGGACATAGAAGTAATGGCGGAGGTCCAGGAGGACAGCAAGATCGTGGACCTCGTTGCAGAACTCCGTCCCGATTGGGTCGTGATCCCGCTCGACGATTTGAATAACAAGCCGGGCATTTGTGATCCTCTTTTTGATAGGCACCCGCGCCTGAAAATTCTGGCACTTGCTTCCGAACGAAACAACTGCATTTTCTACTGGGCTACTGTGAACGTCCGATCGAGCCGCGTGGAATCCTCCGAGAGAGGAATTCTCGATGTCTTACGTGGTCGCCGGCCAATCAGCCCAGCCTTTGTAGACGCGCGGAGCACGAAGGTGAATTAACGTCGGCGAAGGCCCGGCGTGCAGCAGCTAAAGTCATTGGTTTTATGGGCTTCCCTCATACGCGCCCATGTAAGTGAGGTGGCGAAGCTATGACAGTGCTGGCCAGACCCGGCAGGATCCAACCTTTGGCTGAACCGCTCTTAAGCTCAAGAGCTGAAGACGAGTTGGCACCTTGGTACGCGGCATACACTTTCGCTCATCACGAAAAGAGAGTGACGCAGCAGCTTCAGGAACGTCAGATTCGGTCCTTTCTGCCCACGTATCTGTCAGTTCGACGGTGGAAGGATCGGCGCAAGTGCCTCGAGTTGCCGCTCTTTCCAAGCTACGTCTTTGTGCAGATAACGGCGCAGAACCGATTGGACCTGTTGAGGCTGCCGGGTGTACTGGGCTTGGTTAGTTTCCAGGGAAAACCTGCTCCTGTGCCTGCGGCCGAGATCGAAAGTTTGCGACATGGGCTTGCCGACCCGACTGTGGTGCAGCCCCACCCCTACCTGAGGGCGGGTCGACGAGTAAGGGTTCGGACAGGTGCGATGGCAGGGCTCGAAGGCCTTCTTGTTCGAAAAAGAGATCGCGCCCGGGTGGTCCTCTCAGTTTCCCTACTCCAACGTTCAGTTTCGGTCGACATCGACGAAGCCGATGTCGAACCTATCAACTAAAGCTTCTCTTCGCCATGGTGTGTGAACGCCGTTGACTAGGTACGAGAAGGAAAGAGTACGGCGGTGATGAAACTAGCCGTCAAGAGCTACCTCGCTACATCGGCAGTCTGCGCCGGTTGGCTGTTGTTGTGCCCCGCGGTGCAGGGCCAGGCAAGCGGCAGAGCAAGCGATCCATCGGACGTGCAGCCCGTGTACACAGGCAACAGTCGACGTGCCGATTCTTCGGAACTCGCCAAGGATAACGACAGCCGCGTAGCCGCGTCGGCTGCGCAAATTCGCGCCGTCGTGGTGCGAGATGCCGGGCTGATGGTCGACCTGAAACGCTGGCTGGCAAAGGAGGCAACCGACAGCGGCCAAATCGTGGAGGATGCGGAACTAACCGACGAGGCCATATTCGAGCGCTTGGAGCGCGACGTGGTCTTTCGCTCGCTCGCTACCCGGCTTTTGCAGCGCTACGGGTACCTGGTGCCCGCACCGAATCCGGACTCTAGCCTGGGCAAACAGGAAGAATTCATCTTGAAGGAGCGCGCACGTCGGCTTGTAGCCCTCGAAACTCAGGACGAGACGAAGCCTCCGCGCTCCGAAGGGAATTTAGCCCCGGAAATCGAACACAATGGGATTTGTGATTGGCGTGAAGATGACGCCTGCGACAACCCAAATCCGAGGAGAGCTCAGATCGAAAGGGCTGCGCCAAATGTCCCTTCGTTGCAGCAGGAAGAGAACCGAGGCTTGCCACCCGAGTTGTCCCCGTTCCCTGATTTTTCTCCTTCGCCCTCACGCAGTCTCAGGGCTGACTCGGGCAACAAGGACTTTGGCGTGGTTAGTTCGGCAACCGAGGCGAGCGAGTTGAGCTTGGTTCCCAGCACTTTCAAGTTGGGCAACGAAGCGGCAGTGAGCTTGCCAGCTTCAAGCGTGATTGCAAATCCGAATCCAGAAGCGGCGCGAGCTCTTGAGTCGACAGGCGCGCGCAACATCAGAGGCCCGTCGAGTGAGGTCCAAGGTCTATCAGGAGCACCTCCCCAACGGGAGGGTGTGCACGAGCGGTACGACTATCAACGTCCCCGGTCCGAAGACGCCAGTCCGGTGAAGATGGTGCGCCCGGCGAATCCGTACGCTGACGTTCCCTCACTATATGACATGTACGTGCAGGCCGCCGCATGGCAACGACCGGCCCAGCGGTTCGGTCTGGAGATCTTCCGCAACGCTCTAAACCAGCCTGATGCCATCCCTATGGATTTGCCGGTGGGTCCGGACTACGTCGTGGGCCCAGGAGACAGCCTCTCGATTGATCTGTGGGGCGGGGTTTCGCAACGACTGGTGCGAGTAGTAGATCGAGAGGGACGAGTCTCGCTGCCTGAGACGGCTCCTGTGCTCGTGAGTGGCAAGAGCCTTGGTGAGGTCCAACTCGCAGTCCAACGCGTGCTGCGCAGCCAATTCCGAGATGTGTCGGCTGACGTGTCGGTTGCGAGGCTGCGGAGCGTGCGTGTTTACGTGGTCGGCGAGGTGATGGCGCCGGGTGCCTACGACATCAGTTCTCTCTCGACGCCGTTAAACGCGATATTTGCGGCGGGCGGAATTACTGCCCGCGGTTCTTTACGTACACTCAAGCACTATCGTGGCAAGCAGTTAGTCCAGCAAGTAGATGCATATGACTTGCTGTTGCACGGAATGCGTACCGATGTGCAACAACTGCAAAGCGGCGACACCCTGCTCGTGCCCTCCGTGGGGCCTCAGGTGACGGTCGAAGGCATGGTGAGGCGCCCCGCGATTTACGAATTGTTGAACGAGACATCTCTGGCTGAGGCCCTGCAACTTGCCGGTGGCATTCTGCCGACTGCCGCACTGCGCCACATCGAAGTGCAGCGACTTGTCGCGCACGAGAAGCGAACCATGTGGTCCCTCGACATTTCCTCGACCGACGGAGATCTCGGAATCAAGCGCCAACTCGACGCCCAGGCGATCCAGGGAGGCGATGAGATCCATATCTTTCCAATCGCCTCCTACAACGAAGACTCCATCTACCTGCAGGGACATGTCCAGCGCCCCGGCCGGTACTCCTATAAGAAGGGCATAAAGGTTAGCGATTTGATTGGGTCCTACAACGACTTGTTGCCCGAGCCGGCTGCCCACTACGGCGAGATCGTGCGCCTAAATCCGCCGGACTTCCGGCCGAGCGTGGAGAGCTTCGATCTTGCGTCAGCGCTGGCGAATCCTGCGGCAGCTCCGCCGCTTAAGCCTCTTGACACGGTACGCGTATTCAGCCGCTACGATTTCGAAGCTCCTCCGGATGTATGGGTCGGCGGGGAAGTGCGTGCTCCTGGAAAGTACCGGACCGCCGGGCAGGCTCATCTTGTGGACGCCATCCAGTTGGCGGGGGGAATTACCCTGGATGCAGCGGTGGATTCCGCTCAACTGTTCCGGACCCAGCCAGACGGCACTCTGAAGATCATGAGCGTCGACCTGCAGAAGGCATTAGCCGGACATCCGGTCGACAACATTTTGCTCCAATCGCGCGACCGCATCCTCGTGCACCGAAACACAGCTCGGGTTGATCCTCCCACGGTTTACATCAAGGGCGAGGTGGCGAAGCCTGGGCGCTACCCGCTCGCCACGAATATGCGTGTCGAAGACCTGGTGCGAATCGGCGGCGGGCTCAAACGAAGCGCCGACCCAGAGCTTGCGGATCTAACTCGCTTTGCGGCCGGTAATTCATCCAGTACCAACGAGCGCGTCCAAGTCAAGCTGGCCTCCGCCCTGAGCGGGGACGCAAGTCAGGATTTGACGCTTCGAGATGGGGACGTTCTCACCGTGCCTCAGCTGCCCCAGTGGAACGACCTGGGAGCCAGCGTCGTGGTGCGAGGCGAAGTCCAGCACCCAGCCTCATATGGCATCGAGCCCGGGGAGAAATTAAGTTCCGTACTGCGGCGGTGTGGCGGGTTCACGGCTCAGGCCTATCCGTACGGAGCCGTGTTGTTGCGGCGCGAAGTTCGGGAACTGCAGATGAAAACTCATCTGGAATTACTCCAGCGGATCAAGGCAGAGGAGACCTATCTGAAGTCTCTGCCCGAAGCGGATGCCGATCAAAAGAGCGCTAAGCTTAACGCGATCGCGCAAACTGAAACCGCCCTACGGCAATTGGAAGCCGCCTCGCCCATCGGGCGCGTGGTTATCCACATTCCGTCGAACGTGCGAGACCCGAATGCGTTTACCAGGAGTCCCGCCGACGTTACGTTGCAGAATGGCGACGAACTCGTCGTTCCAAAGAAGTCAAACTACGTAATGGTCGGTGGCCAGGTGTATAACCCCACCGCCGTAAGTTACTTGCCGGGCAAAAGCGCGAAATGGTATCTAAGCCAGGCCGGGGGAACGACGCAACTGGCCGATAAGGCCGCGGCGTTTGTCGTGCGCGCCGATGGGTCCGTTCTCGCAGCGAAGAACAATTCGAACTTTTGGCTGGGGGATCCAATGAATGCTGTGCTGAAGCCGGGCGACTCCATCGTGGTGCCGGAAAAGGCTCCGAAGATCGCGCAGCGCAATTGGGCGCCCATATTGCAGGCTGCACAAGTCGCTTCGTCAGTAGCACTCACGGTTGCCTACATCCACCCCTAGTTGGCAGGCTCAGCATTGAGTAAGAGACAGGGATTGTTCTGCAGCCTTTTAGGCATCGCAATGGCTCTGACAAGTGCGGGGTGGGCCCAGGACAACGCTGAAGTTTCGCCAGCCCCCCCGGACCCGACATCCGGCAGTCTGCCGACTGAGGGGGACACCAGGTCGACCGGACATTTTCCGGAACTGCTGAAGGATTTTGTGCAGGATCAGAAGCACATTTGGACGAGTCCGGCGCGGTTTCGATATGTCGATGCGAATTGGCTTGTGCCGCTGGGTGGCATTGCAGCCGGTCTCCTGGTAACAGATCGCGGCTACAGCGCCTCGCTGACGCGGCAATCCTCGACCATCCGTCACTTCAAGACGCTGTCAAATGTGGGAGTGGGGTCGCTCGTGGTGGCGGGCGCCGGCATGTATTTGTTTAGTTTTCCGGCGCACAGCGATCACTGGCGGGAGACCGGTTGGCTGGCTGGGGACGCGGCCCTCAACAGTCTGCTCGTGACCGAGACATTGAAATATTCGATGGGACGCCAACGCCCATACCAGGGCACTGGTGCCGGAGGTTTATTCCAGAGCGGTACCTCTTTTCCCTCCGAGCATGCAGCGGCAGCCTGGTCAATTGCAGGTGTGATCGCACATGAGTATCCGGGATTGTTCCCGAAACTGTTTGCCTATGGTGCGGCCGCTGCAGTCGATTATTCACGGGTTCATGCACGTCAGCATTTCCCCGCAGACGTCCTGGTTGGAAGCGTTTTGGGGTATCTGGCGGCGCAGAGCATCTACAGTCGTCGTGTACAGCCTGAACTGGGCGGTCGGTCCTGGGATGCTCCGAAGGAGTCCATTGACGAAGAGAGAACTCGGTCACCCCAGTTCATGGGATCGCCCTACGTGCCACCGGATAGCTGGATCTATCCCGCGCTAGAACGGCTGGCGGCGCTGGGCTACGTGGGTACTGACACTTTGGGCCTCCGCCCTTGGACCCGTCTGGAATGTGCCCGTCTTGTCAATGAAACGGCCGAACGTGCAGGCGATACCGATACCCCGGCGGAGGTGCAGCAACTCTACGGTGCCCTCTCGAGAGAATTGGGGAGTGAGTTCGAGTTAATGGACGGTGAGCGAAATCTCGGCCTTCACGCGGAATCCGTCTACGAGCGTTCGTTGGGAATCTCGGGCAGACCGCTGACCGACAACCATCACTTTGGCCAAACGCTGCTGAACGACTATGGCCGACCCTACGAACAAGGTTTCAATTCCGTCGCCGGCGCCTCGGGTTGGGCCACAGCGGGACCGTTTGTCATCTACGCTCGCGGAGAATACGAGTCGGCTCCCTCGGCCCCGGTATTAGCGCCGACAGCTCTCAATTTCATCAGCAGCGTCGACGGATTGCCTCAAAACGCACCCTCGCTTCCTACCGCGGCCATCAGTCGACTTCGACTGCTCGACGCTTACGTCGGCATGAATCTTGCCAATTGGCAGTTCACCTATGGCAGGCGCAGCCTGTGGTGGGGGCCGAGCGAAGGTGGGACAATGCTTTTCACCAATAACGCGGCCCCGCTCAACAACATGTTTAGCGTCGACCGCGTCAGCCCATTTCGCTTGCCGTGGCTTTTCGGCCTGCTTGGCGAAATACGTTTACAGGGGTTTATCGGACAACTGTCTGGGCAAGAATTTCTCAGCACTCTGTTCAGCGGCCAAACCGGGCCTCCCACTATCATCGGGGAATACGGTCATGCACTGAATCCTCAGCCTTACCTTAGCGGGGAAAAGATCGCCTTCAAATTCACTCCCAACTTTGAACTCGCGCTTTCGAAGACGACCATCTACGGCGGGCCAGGAAATCCTCTAACCCCTATCACCTTCCTGGAATCAACGTTCGGCAAGCATGTTCACGGCGATGTCCTGGGGGACGGACGGACAGCGGCAGAGTTTTCTTACCGGGTCCCGAAGTTGCGCGATTGGATGACCGTGTATGGCGAAGCTTTTTCCGAGGACGAAATTTCACCCTTGGCCTATATGGGGAAGTCGATATTCCAAGGAGGAGTCTATTTGGCTCGGCTACCGAGGATTCCAAGACTCGATCTGAGGCTGGAAGGTGGGTCAACCAGCCCCGTGGACGGTAGCTTTTGCACATCGTGCTTTTACAGTAATGGCCAATACGTGAACGGCTACACCAACGATGGGCAGGCCATCGGCACTTGGATCGGACGTGCGTCACAAGGAGAGTTGATTAGGACTACCTACTGGCTTAGTCCACAAAGAAAAATTGCCCTGGAAGTGCGGCATCGGAAACTCGATCGGGAATACATTCCGCAGGGTGGAACCCAAAACGATTTCGCGCTGAACGCAGATTTCTACGTGGGTCCGGGCGTTCGTTTGTCAGGGAACCTACAGTATGAGCGCTGGCAGATTCCTTTATTGGCCACAGATCGGCAATCGAATGTGGCCGCATCCGTGCAAATCGGCATTTGGCCTGTCGTCCGCGGCCATTGAGCGGACTCTCACGGGAACGGTCAAGCTGACCCTCTGCAGAACACAGTAGACATTTCCTGTATGCCGGCAAGACCGGTTGAATATCCGACACCCAGAGAGCTGGAAGAAGCGGGGAAACCCGAGTTCCCGGCGACAAGTGCGCACGGGAGCAGCGTTGAAAATCTACGTGTGCTCTGGGAGAAGCGCCGCTTCATCGCAAAAGCGACAGTCATTGGCCTGTTGGCAGGGATCGCCTTGGCGCTCTTACTGCCCAAGCGTTACACCTCAGTCGCGAAATTGATGCCACCTGACGGTCAGTCGAGTTCAGGGATGGCAATGTTGGCGGCGTTGTCAGGAAAAGCAGGTGGACTGACGGGCGTCGCCGGAGATCTGCTGGGGATTAACGGTTCAGGGGCCTTGTTTGTCGGAATTCTACAGAGCCAAACGGTACAGAAAAGGCTGGTGGAGCGCTTCGATTTGAAAAAGGTGTATTCCGAGGGTCTTGATGAGGATGCGCGCAAGGATTTGACTGACAGAACCGGAATTTCTGAAGATCGAAAGAGCGGGATTATCACGATCAGTGTTGCCGACAGAGACCCACACCGAGCCGCAGCGATCGCTGAGGCATATGTCGAGGAATTAAATCGCCTGTCCGCCGAGCTTTCGACATCAGCGGCCCACCGGGAGCGCGTGTTCTTAGAAGAGCGGCTCAAGACGGTGAAGTCGGACCTTGATCAGGCGGCCTCCGACTTCAGCCAGTTCGCGAGCAAGAATACTGCGATCGACATCAAAGAACAGGGCCGGGCAATGGTCGAGGCGGCCGCAAGATTGCAAGGCGAGCTGATCGCAGCCGAGTCGGAGCAGAAAGGCCTAGAGCAGATCTATTCCGGTAACAACGTAAGGGTCCGGGCGGTTCGCGCCCGCATCGAGGAGTTGGAGAAACAACTGGACAACCTGGGCGGCAACGGGACCGGCAGTGGGAACGCGAACGGTGGAGACTCGTTGTATCCCTCGATTCGCCAGTTACCGATTCTAGGCGTCAAGTACGCTGATCTCTACCGCCGGACGAAAGTGCAGGAAGCTGTCTATGAAGCGCTGACGCAGCAGTATGAACTGGCAAAGGTGCAAGAAGCGAGGGAAACTCCCAGCGTTCGAACTCTGGATCCTGCGAATGTCCCGGAACGCAAATCGTTTCCACCTAGACTACTGATCATGCTTCTGTGCGGATCCTTCACCCTAGCCATGGGCGCCTTATGGGTGCTCGCTAGGGAGCAGTGGAGAAACACGGGACCTACCCATCCGGGCAAAGCGTTTGCGCTGGAAATCTTCCAGACCGTCAACCGCCATATGCCATGGTCCCCCCCAAACGGCTCCCGAGTCCAGGCAGCAACACACCATGCGTGGAGGACGCTTGTTCACCGAGAAGGCGACAGATCCGACTCAGAATGATTCCAGGTTCGTCACTGAAAGTCATCAGCAGGTTACCGACTTGGTGTCGGTCGACGTTGAGTCGGACCGGCTGTCGGTCGCGGTGGAGCCGTCAGACGTTTCGAGCTGGCGCTCGTTTTCTTGGTCAAGGATCAGTCAGTTCGCTTCAAGCATAACCGATCAAGTCTTTACGGTCGGCGGAATGTTCTTGGGTAACATAGCGCTTGCCCGTACTCGGTCGAAAGAAGAATACGGCATGTTCGCTCTTTCATACTCGATCTTCTTGTTTATTTCAGGCTTGTACAATGCCGCGATTCTGGAGCCCTACACCATCCATGGCTCAGGACGCTACCGCAACCACTTTCCTGACTATCGCCAGCTCATGTGGCAACAGAACGCCGTCATATGCGGTTCATTGGGTCTATTGTTGCTAATCACGTGGGGAGTTCTTCGGATGCTTGCCCCGTCGGTGGCATCCGGGTCATTCCTTGGGCTAGCTCTGTCGGTCAGCGTTCTACTGAGCGCCTTGTTTGTACGGCGGACCTTGTATCTGCTCCGATTGCCCGGATTGGCTGCCAAGTTCTCGATCATTTCGTTCGTTACACTTTGCGGGTTACTGCTGTTAGCGACAAGGTTGCACGTTCTCTCCGGTTTCGCATTGTATCTAATTGCAGCGGCTGCGTTGCTGGTCGGGGGATTCTGCGTTCGACAACATTTGCCCTCGATCGCATCGCACGGGGAGTTCCACATCTTGCACCCCGGACACTGGTGGGAACATTGGAAATACGCACGTTGGGTGCTCGTCACGGCGTTTGTGTATCAGTTCACCAATCAGGCCTACTATTGGTTGCTGGCCAGTTTTCTTTCCGTCAAGGAAGTTGCGGATTTGAGGGTTCTGCACCTTCTGGTGGGACCCGTCGACCAGATTTTCGTCGCGTCGAGCCTCCTAATTCTTCCAGTGATGGCGTTTCGTTATGCTGCAAGAATGAACGCAGAACTAGTCTCGCTCTGGAAGGTCTTTGGCCTCCTGAATGTCGTGCTCACCCTCGTCTACGCCACTCTCATACGGGTTCTAGCAGCACCTCTGATGCACACGATCTATTCCGGCAGATTCGACGATTTGGCGGCACTGTTGAGCATCCTAGCCCTGTTGCCGGTGATGATGGCTCTTGGGAACAGCGCGAACGTCGCACTCAAATCTATCGAAAGACCAGATCTCGTGCTTTGGGCGTATGTTGCAAGTGGCTTAACCACGTTCGTTATTGGCATACCTCTGGTGCGGCATGGCGGTCTACGAGGGGCAATCTACGGGATGCTCGTTTCAGCTGGGATTTACAGTGCGTCGATGATAGTGATGCTGTGGTCCACAACTCATGGGGACGTCGAGCAACGCGTGTTCACCCGGACCGCACGAAACTATGCCAATGGCCGGGATCCACGATGAAGAAGATCTGTCTGATCCAGCCGATTCTCACTCACTATAGGATGCCGGTTTATCGAGAATTGGCCGGCCATTGCCGAGTAGATCTGCTATTCTCGCCCGTTTCGGACACCCTCGGCTTTGGCGATGTCTCCACGCACGAAGCCGCAACGCTCCGCTTCCTCGAGCTTCCTACCTTCCGACCATTTGGAGACAGAGTTGGAATGTTCCAATGGGGAATTAGCAGACACATCTTGCATGACCGGCCAGATGCCATTCTTACGTTTGCAAATCCCCGATTCTTGAGTTTTTGGACGACCTTGGTATTAGCGCGGGCACTACAGATTCCGGTCTATGCCCACGGACACGGACCGTACCAGAAGAATCGCATCACCCTTCTTTATCGGATATTGATCAAATTCATCTTACGGCTCGTGACAGGATACATTTGTTACGCTCCCGTCGTCTACCGTTCATTCATTGAACATGGTTTTTCGAGCTCAAAGCTCAGCATTGCTCCCAATACCCTCGTCAACGACCTACCAGTAAGACCGAACGAAAAGTCGGGGCGCGAACGGGGTGTTCTCTTCCTCGGAAGACTGCGATCCGACACTCGACTAGATGCACTTGTGCGCACATTGGAGCGGCTCCGCGCCGATGATGGTATAAACCTCACTCTCCATGTTGCCGGTGGCGGAGAATACGAGAAAGAGTTTCGCCGACGATGGATGCAGCAATCCTGGATTGCTTTTTACGGTGAGGTCTATGACCTCACAAAGATTCGCAGAGTATCGCAGGAATGCTTCGTCAGTTGTTACCCAGGAGTTGCGGGCTTGAGTGTCATTCATATGTTCTCCCTCAGCCTGCCGGTTGTTACTCACGACGATCTTCGGTCCCATGGTCCAGAACCCAGTATGATTCGAGATTCCAACGGCGCAGTCTTCTATGACCATAACAGTCCAGACGATCAGCTTTATCTGGCTCTACGATCTCTAGCCCTGGATCCTCAGCGTGTCGCTGCAATGCAAAACAGTGCCTTCGAAGACTACCAGAGGTTAACGACCCCTCACCTTTCAGAACGGCTCTGGACGATACTGCAGGGAACAGAAACGTCTGAAAGAGATGGTCTTGTGCGAGCGGTACATGCTAAGAGCCCGCGGACGGTTCGGGAGGCGTCTGAGGGAGACTGATAGACCCCCGGACAGTTCGCGAATTCCGCAACATTTATCCAAACTGTGGCGAACCGCATTGCTCTGACAGCTGTATTTGTTTTGTCCTTCGTCACTTATCTTGCTCCCGAATTGTCTTTTTCTATACAGCTCATTCCCTGGATTGCATTCGCTGTCCTGGTCTACTTCCAGGTCGGGTGGTGTTCCTCTGTGCTGGCGGCCGTGGGATCTCTTTTAACACTAGACGGGCTGGTGTTCACATTGGGACTTTGCCCGTTCATTGTCGGAGCCTCGTACTACTCGTCGTCGAACGTATCGCTTCCTTTTTCTCTGTTCCTGTCGGCGTGTCTCATTCTCGGGCGTCTCTACACAGCGGTGGTTCCCATTGCCGAGATTGTGGAAGCATTCTTTTGGTCAGGAGTGATTTCTTGCACCCTTTTTGTCCTTATGGGCTTTGCGTTCCTGCAGGACGCGGTGGCTCATTTGACGAGGCTTTCGGCCTTCGGCTTTCACCCCAATCTCTTGGCCTTTGTAATGGCCGGGTACCTTACGGTCATGGTCTGGAAAATCATGACGGGGCGACGATTTGAGCGACTCGTCGCCGGTCCGGTTGCCATTGCTTGCCTGGGAATTCTGTTTTTTGCGTCGTCCAGAGGCATCATCGTTGGAGTCGTCGTCGGCTGCGCGGCTATCGCACTGATGGCGTTCCTTCGAGCCGACTATCTCCTTAGGCGTAGGATCATTCGGCTGTCAGTGGTGGGACTGCCAGTGGCGGCCGTTCTTGTCGTCGTATTGTGGTCACAACCGTGGATCACTAGCCTCTATGAGTCTGTTGACACGATTCTGGCACTCTCGACCCCAGATCGAGGATTCGGATCCGGACTGACTGGTCGGCTGGACAAGTGGCACGAACTCCTGACCATCTTTTCAGATGGAACCTGGCTTCTTGGCCACGGGATAAGATCCTCTGATTCGATGGAGCAGTTGATTGACAACAGCTATCTTGTCACGCTCTACGAACTGGGCATCATTCCTGCGATTCTGATCTGTGCGCGCTTCCTACTTAAGCTGGGTCTCGTCGTCCGAGGATATCTTCGCAGAGAATGTCCTCAACAGGATGGTTTCCTTCTTTTTCTCGCACTTGCACTTACCGTGCTTCTCGTTAGCAACGCTTTTGAGAGGATGTTATTTGCAGTTGGCAATCCATTCTCATTGCTAGCGTTTCTTGTGTTCGTTGCCCCTTTCGACAAAGCGTTGCCTGAGCCTGAGGCGCTCTTACGATCACGACTTCTCACAGTGGATAACTAGTGGATGCTTGATCACGTGTATTACAAGACGAAGTCTTTGGTTAGACCGCTAACTCAGCACCGGCGACTATGGGAGCGGGCCAAGTACATTCGTGCCTCGATTCTATCGGCGCAAGCGGGGAATGACGCCCTACGCCAGTCGTTCGGACGTCCTTGTGCAACCGGAAAAATTGGTTCTGGAGAAATGGCCGCCCTAAGACATTACCTGCGCAGGTCAGACTCCAGAGGAGTGTGTCACTCATGGAATAGCCACGCCGGTCGCAATTTGTACCGTATCGCAGGCGTGTATCCCCCTGAACCGGAGGTTCTTTCTCGGTTTTGCCAGCTTTACATCGATGCGCTTACCGACTTGGATTTCTTGGCCGTGTGGTTCAACTTCGGGGAACATGCCGCCTGGCGTCGATTCGCATCTTCCGCAACATTGACCGAACTGGACACACTTGAACCTTATTACAACAGCCATCCCTGGAGCCACAGTCTTGCCGGTAAGAGAGTCTTGGTCGTGACTCCGTTCACTCTTACCATCCAACGCCAGTATCAACGTCGCAAAGAAGTATGGAAGAGCAATCCAGGCTTGCTGCCCGATTGTGACCTTTTCACCTTACGCGTTCCGCTCAGTTCATATGTGTCGAAACCGGAGTATCTGGATTGGTTTGCCGCGCTTGACGCGATGAAACATCAAATGGAGAGCTGTCGTTTCGATGTTGCCATCGTTGGTGCAGGTGCTTGGTCTCTACCTCTCGTAGCCCACGCGAAACGCTTGGGCGCTTGGGCTATTCACCTGGGTGGCTCGACGCAAATATTGTTTGGCATTCGTGGCCGCCGTTGGGAAAAGAACCCACGTATCATGCGCTTTTGCAACGAGGCGTGGGTACGGCCATCTGCTGAGGAAACCCCAGGGAACGCGAGCGCTATAGAAGGTGGCTGTTACTGGTAGGAGATCTGAGGTCGAATGGGTTCAGTCAGCACGAGATACGCATCAAACGAATACTACTATGACACCGCGGAGCATGCATGCTCGGACGCTTGGATATTACCGGCGATCGAGGCGGAACTGCAAAATGTGCCTCCAGGTTTTGTAGTGGCTGACTTGGGATGTGGGAACGGCGCCCTATTAGCCGAGTTCCGAAAGTACTCGTTCGAACTGCACGGGTTCGACATGTCGAGATCAGGAATTGCAGAGGGTCAGAAGGCTTATCCTGATATCCACTTTCACGTTGCAGACTTGACCACAGATCTCCACGATCTTGCCGTTGCCGGAAAATGCGATGTTGTGATTAGTACGGAAGTTCTTGAGCATGTGTTTCTTCCCAGACATTTTGTATCGAACTGCCATCGGATGCTCAAGCCCAACGGCGTCCTGATCCTGTCTACACCATACCACGGGTATCTCAAGAACTTGGCCCTTGCGGTCACCGGTAAGCTGGACGCCCACTTCTGCGCACTCTGGGATTTTGGTCACATCAAGTTCTGGTCGAGAAAGACGCTCGCTACATTGTTGGTTGAGGCTGGCTTCACGATTGAGAAGTTTCGAGGGATCGGGAGAGTTCCATACTTGTGGAAGACCATGGTGGTCTGTGCGAGAAAGGGCAGCTTACGCTGTCCCGAGGAAACGGACGAAACTGAGGACAAGAGGATCCGCTGACCATGCTTTCGAACACGAGAGTGGGATCATCGATGAAGACTCCAGCACTCGAAACAAGAGCAGCAACGCGGGCCGTGGACTTGCGGACCGTAGTGTGGAGTGACCTGGTGACCTATTCAACACCCGTACGTGGCAGCTTGACCGTAGTGGAGTCGGGAATTGATTTGCCCTACGTTCTCGCACGAATCTTCTATATCTACGGAACAACCAAAGACAGTGAACGCGGAGCTCATGCGCATCGCGCCACCTGGCAATCATTCGTTGCCATCCGGGGAAGCTTCAAGCTCGAACTTACGAACGGTCGTGATCTTCAGCAATACGAAATGAACCGGGCGGACCGGATTCTTCACGTTCCGCCGATGATCTGGGCGCGACTCTACAACTTCACAGAGGACGCGGTGTGTCTGGTCCTTGCCAGTTCGCTTTACGATCCAAGCGACTACGTTCGTGAGTGGGAAGACTACGTGGCGATGATAGATCGGTTCTCACAATGAAAGTCCCTTTCCTCGAGTTAGCGCCCAGCTATACCGAACTGAAGGCTGAGATCGATGCGGCCGTTTCAGAAGTCTTGTCCAGAGGCTGGTACATCTTGGGGCGGCAAGTCGAACTATTTGAGCAAGAATTTGCCGCGTACGTTGGCACGAAACACTGCATCGGCGTGGCGAATGGCCTGGAGGCTCTGATGCTGTGCCTCAGAGCCTATCAGTTGGGAGATGGTGACGAAGTAATCGTCCCTTCGAACACATATTTCGCGACGGCTTTAGCGGTGACTCTCGTTGGCGCCACCGTACGCTTTGTGGAGCCTGATTTAAGGACACACAACCTCGATCCCAAACGCTTGGAAGAGGCGGTTACACAGCGCACCAAGGCGGTGATTCCGGTCCATTTGTACGGGATGCCGGCGGACATGACGCCGATCAACGCTGTGGCTCGCCGATATGGCTTAAAGGTTATTGAGGACGCAGCTCAGGGGCATGGAGCAACCTATCACGGTCGTCGAACTGGCGCCTTAGGAGACGCCGCTGCCTTCAGTTTCTATCCGACGAAGTGTCTCGGCGCCTTCGGGGATGCGGGTGCGGTCACTACGAACGACGACGCCGTGGCAGATTCGATCCGGGTTCTGCGCAACTACGGGTCCCGAACGAAGTATATTGCCGACATCAAGGGACTAAACAGCCGGCTCGACGAAGTGCAGGCTGCGATCTTGCGAGTGAAACTACGATATCTTGACGAATGGAATGGGCGTCGCCGGCTCCTTGCTACACGATGGAAACGTTGCCTAGCGGATATCACTGATATCGCGCTTCCGCTAGAACCCGATGGCGTGGTGTCGTGCTGGCATTTGTTCGTGATCCGCACTCCCGCTAGAGCACGGGCACAGGAAGCGCTCGCAGTTCGGGGGATCGATACGGCGATTCATTATCCGATCCCCCCTTACCGGCAACTTGCTTACGTAGACCTTGTTTTACCCACGGGATCATTTCCCATCGCTGACAAGTTAGCCGAGGAAGTGATCAGTCTTCCGATAGGCCCACACCTTGTTCCTGGCACATGGCTAGACGAAGCACGAGCTGCGTTTCTGGAAGCGTTCGCTAATGACGCCGGTTCCGTGAAGGGGGGTAGTGTCTGTCTCGCGTAGGCCGCGTGAAGCAATTCGTACAAAATGAGTTGCAGCACTTGCCGGGTCTCCAGTCTGCATTTGCGCGACTCGCCGTTCGTTACCACTTTCGTCCGATACCGCGGAGCACCCTCTCTGAGACTAGCGCGCTTCTTGCCAACGCATGGCGGTCCGAATCCATTCCAGCTCGGCAGCGTCGGGTTGTGGAAGCAGAGCTAGCAGCATTCCGCCGGCGACAAGCAGTTCCGGTCTTCGATGCTTTGGTCGACATTGTGAAACGAAACGTGAGTGAACCGGAGGGCGGAACATTTTTGGAGATAGGGTGCTCGAGCGGATACTACTCCGAGGTGCTGCGTTGCGGAGGAATAAATGTTCGCTACCACGGATGCGACTACTCAGCAGCATTCATTCGAATGGCTCGAGAGCTATACGGCGCCGAACTGTTTGATATGGAGGATGCCACGAGTCTCAGTTACGGCTCATCCACATTTGACATCGTGATGTCCGGTTGCTGTCTGCTGCACATTATCGACTATAACAGTGCCATTGCGGAAGCCAGCAGGGTCGCCAAGGCGTATGTCCTCTTTCATCGAACACCCGTATTGCACCTCTCTGGGCCGACTTTCTACACAAAGAAGGCCTACGGACAAGAGATGGTCGAAATTCACTTTAATGAGCAAGAACTTGTTCGCCAGTTTTGCCGGAATGGCCTTCACGTCATTGATGTAAACACTCACCTGTCCACAACGGAGCATGGACGACGTGAGCCCTTGTTTTACAAGACGTATCTGTGCCGGAAGGCAACATGTTGAACCCTTCCTCGAGCGAGCAGCGCCCACTGTACCTGCAGATGACACATGTGTACGCACCAGCGTGGGGGTACGGAGGACCAGTTCGCCTGATGCTCGACTACGCGCGACTGATGGGCCAAGCGTTTCGGGTGATGGTGCTGAGCGGGGACCTGCACCATGATTTTACGCGAATACCGCAGAAGTTTGACGACCAAGACGGCGTTACAGTGGAGCGCTTTCGCGTGCACCTGCCAAGGCTCGCCCGCAAGAGCATCTACCTGATCTCACCTCGGATGTGGATTCGAGCTGCTAGCCTGCTTCGCTGCTCAGGCCATTCCACCATTGTTCACGTCGCCGAGTTGCGAGGTCTCATTCCGTTGTACGCCCTGCTGCTGAAGTTGCTGTTTGGAGAGCGTGTGTTGTTGGTGCATTCTGCATTCGGGATGCTTCACACGAAGCCCGGCTGGCGCCGGAAGGCGCACGATCTGATTTTCATGAAGGCATTCCAACGAAGCGTGGACCTCCGCCTGACACAGAACGATCACGAGTTTGCCGCCTACCAGACATTTTCTCGAGCATATGGCTGTATCGGCCAGGGCGGGATAGCACTTTTGCCTTTGCACGTCGATGCACGGCCTTTGGAGGGTAAGCACTTTGGGCCGCGAGGCAAGAAGGAAGAGTCAGTGCGTGAACTTCGGAAGAAGTATGGCATTCCCGAGGATGCGCTTGTATTCATGTTTCTAGGTCGTCTACATGCTGACAAGGGAGTTCTGCGAACAATCGAGGCATTCCTCGAATTCTCAAAACTCTCACAACAAAGGACTCTCCTACTCATCATCGGCAGGGACGACGGATTTCAGGGACAGATCGACAGATTCATCGTTGAACGGGAAGCTGGAAAGCGAATACATGTCATCAACAATGTCTATAGCGATCGCTTTGAGTACTACTTTCTCTCGGACGTCTTTCTCGGCTTTCCTACGATCTTCGAAGAGACGATGTTGGCATCAGTCGAAGCCCTGACCTGTGGTACGCCAATTATTGTTTCACGCGAAGCCGACATTCCATTTGTGGAGCGTGAAGGCGCGGGTCGAGTACTTGATTTTGACGTGCGCGCGGTCGTGGCGACGATGGTGGCGTTTGTCGACGACTTACCCCGTTTACAGCTTAGGGCGCGCGAGGTTGCAATTCGATATTTCTGCGGTTCTAAGGCAGGGTACAGGCTGCTCGACCTTTTCCAGAAGGCCCAAGTGGAGAGGATCCGACGCGGAGCGGCGCACGGCGAACACATGGGCAAGTCGTCTGGCAAGTTATTTGGTGTTGACATCGGCAAATAACTGCAATCAACGCGTGGGGCCATGTGATGGCCCGTGCGGCGAGTCGGGTACGCGAACAGTGACGACCGCAACTCCAATATGCGCGACGTAACTTGCGATTCCGGTAGCCTTCAGACTCCTGCAAGTTCAGGGCTGTTGCCGGTACCGGATGCTTCAGATCGGAGCATCTGCGTGGTGTGCTCCTGCGAGATGCTGCCGTACGTTCAACAGCTCTTCGACACCCGCTTCGGAATCGGTGGAACTTGGGAAGTGCGGGAGTGTGTTCGCTGCGGGCTCGAGCAACTTTCTCCTGCTCCGACGGCCGCCCGCGTTAAAGAGCTCTACGAACGCTACTACAACTTCGGCGGCGAGAGCGACACGCCTTACACACGTCTCAGGGAGTGGTTTTTTTCTTCTTCCTTACATTCGCTGTGGACTTTTCTCGATGGGGACATTTCCTTCTACACCCGCAAGGGGCAGGGCCGGCTGCTGGACATCGGTTGCAACGAAGGCCGGGGTTTAAGGATCTACGCTCGGAACGGCTATGACGTGGAAGGACTTGAATTGAACGAGAACGCGGCAGTGGTGGCTCGAACCGGGGGTTTTGTAGTACACACGGACATGCTGGAGACGTTCGCGCCCGCGGCGCTGTTTGATGTAGCTGTGCTGTCCAATGTTCTGGAGCATTCACTCGATCCCGCCAAGATGCTGCGGAACGTTTACCGGGTGCTGAAACCTGGAGGGCAGGTATGGATCAGCTGCCCTAACAGCCGAAGTTGGCTTCGTTTTTGCTTTGGCCGTCGATGGATCAACTGGCACGTTCCGTTTCACATCATCACTTCTCCGGTAGTTCGTTGGTGCAGATGTTGACCCGTGCCGGGTTTACAAATGTCAAGACGAAGCAGACCACACCATCGCTCTGGGTAGCGTCTTCCGTGATTGCTGCAGTGTGTGCGAGGCAAGGTAAGCCAACCCGGCAACTGCGGAACGCCTTCCTGGTGTTTGGCTTGATGCTTGTTGCCCGCTTGGTGCTTTTTCCCCTGCTCTTCCTCGGCAACCGATTGGGACGTGGAGATTGTCTGGTGGCTGTCGCAAGAGGACTGGAATTCTCCACGGGAAGTGAGCATCTCGCGAGCGCGTTGCCAAGTCGCTGAGAAGCTCTCCAGACAGAAGCAGCTTGGCAGGCTCAAGTTTCCAAGGACTGTCGACGGCATGAAAAAAGCTCTGATTACGGGCATTACAGGGCAAGACGGGGCCTATCTGGCCGAATTCCTGCTCAACAATGGCTATGAAGTGCACGGGATTAAACGCCGCTCGTCCTTGCTCAACACCGACCGCATCGATCACCTTTACGAGGACCCGCATGTGCGCGGCCGAAGGCTCCACCTGCACTATGGCGACCTGACAGATGCGAACAATCTGATTCGGATGGTGCAGACGGTGCAGCCTAACGAGATCTACAATCTGGCCGCTCAGAGTCACGTAGCCGTCTCATTCGAGCAACCCGAGTACACCGCCAACACAGATGCCCTGGGAACCCTCCGGCTCCTCGACGCTATACGAGTCTTGGGGCTTGAAGACCGGGTTCGCTTCTATCAAGCATCCAGTTCAGAGCTCTATGGCTTGGTCCAAGAAACACCGCAAAACGAGCGTACGCCGTTCTATCCCCGCTCTCCATATGGAGTGGCCAAGCTGTACGCATACTGGATTACTGTGAACTATCGCGAAGCCTATGGAATCTATGCCTGTAATGGCATTTTGTTTAACCACGAATCACCAATTCGTGGTGAGACATTCGCGAGCCGCAAGATTACTCGGGCTCTTGCGCGCATCAAGGTCGGCTTACAAGAACGCCTTTACCTTGGGAATCTCGACGCCCGACGGGACTGGGGTCACGCCCGAGACTATGTCGAAATGCAATGGCTGATGTTGCAGCAGGAAGAGCCAGATGACTACGTGATTGCTACGGGCGAGCAGCACACCATCCGCGAGTTCGTTGAGTTGGCAGCTGCAGAGCTAGGCATGTCGTTGTACTGGAAGGGTACTGGAATTGCGGAGAAGGCATTCAACACCAAGGGGGATTGCATAGTGGCTCTGGATCCAAGGCATTTGCGGCCTGCAGAGGTGGACTCTCTCGTGGGTGACGCGACCAAGGCGAGAATCAAGCTTGGCTGGAAGCCTCGGGTGAGTTTTTCTGAGTTGGTACGGGAGATGGTGGCTGCCGATCTGGAGTCGGCCGAGCGCGAAAAACTGGTGAAATCGTCTGGCTATCGTATTTTCGAATACCACGAGTAATCCGATGGAACTGTCATCGAAAATATACGTAGCGGGCCACACGGGCTTGGTGGGGTCGGCCCTAGTCACACGACTTCGAGACTCCGGGTACCAAAACCTAATCCTTAGAACCCACCGGGAGTTAGATCTCACAGATCAGGCGAAGGTGGAGCGATTCTTTTCCGAGATGTGTCCCGACTACGTCTTCCTAGCTGCCGCACAAGTCGGTGGGATCTTTGCCAATTCGTCGCAGCCGGCGCCCTTCATCTTTGAAAACTTGCGCATCGAAACTAACGTTATCCATGAGTCCTACCGGTGTTCAGTAAATCGGTTGTTGTTCTTGGGTTCGAGCTGCATCTACCCTCGACTGGCGGCCCAGCCTCTGAGGGAGGAATCTCTACTGACCGGGTCGCTCGAAGCAACGAATCGGCCATACGCCGTGGCGAAGATCGCAGGTGTCGAAATGTGTTGGGCATATAACCGGCAATATCGCACGCGATTTCTGGCCGTCATGCCGACGAACTTGTACGGCCCTGGAGACAACTACGATCCCGATACTTCACATCTAGTTCCCGCGCTAATTCGCAAGATGCACGAAGCGAAGCTTTCGAATACTCAGGAAGTAGCCGTGTGGGGAACTGGGACCCCGCGGCGGGAACTCCTCTATAGCGAAGACGCAGCGGACGCGTGCATCTTCTTAATGCAGCGCCCTGACACAGAAATCGACTTTTTCCTGAGCTCAGAAGAGAGTCCCCCCTTGTTTAATGTCGGCTTTGGCGTCGACCTGACGGTAGCAGAAGTCGCAGCGTGTGTCGCAGAGGCGGTGGGATATGGCGGATCTCTGATTTTTGATCTCACGAAGCCCGATGGTACACCGCAGAAACTGCTGGATACGAGCCGGCTAAGCTCGTTAGGTTGGAGGGCAACGACCACCCTCCACCACGGTTTGGCGCAGACCTATCAGGAGTTTTGCTCGCGGTTGTTTGAGCGATCTGAAGACGTGGCTCTGAGTTCGCGGGAAGGTTGATCGAGTGCGCATTCTCGTTCACGGGCTTAATTCTTCGCCGGAGCTAGTCGGTATCGGTAAATTCACCGGCGAAATGGCCGATTGGCTGGCTCGACGCGGCCATGAGGTACGAATAGTGACCGCTCCGCCGTTCAATCCGGCTTGGAAGGTTGCGGAGGGCTACTCAGCCTGGTGCTATCGAAGGGAATCGCCAACGATTAACGGTGCGGGGAGTTTGACAGTGTTTCGTTGTCCCCTGTGGGTACCTCGAAATCCCTCGACATTAAAGCGGCTGATGCATGTCGCGAGCTTCGCCATCTCAAGCCTGCCGGTCATGTTCGGCCAAGTGTTTTGGCAGCCATCGCTCGTCGTAGTAGTCGAACCGACCTTGCTATGTTCACCGGTTGCACGCATGACCGCGCAGTTGTCTGGCGCAATCAGCTGGCTCCACATTCAGGATTTCGAGCTTGATGCTGCGTTCGCTGTGGGCATGCTGAGGTCGCGCAGATTGCGCCGATTGATTGCTGCTGTGGAAAAGAAGCTGTTGCTGGGGTTCGACTGGGTCTCTACTATCTCATCAACGATGATGAATCGGCTGCGGGAAAAAGGATTCGCCTCCGAGCGGAGCGTCTTGTTTCCCAACTGGGTGGATACAAGGCTTATCTTTCCTACACACAGTCCCAGTCCACTTCGCGCCAAACTCGGGATTCCCCCCGATGCTGTGGTTGCGCTTTACTCAGGGTCTATGGGGCGAAAACAAGGCCTCGAGCTCTTGGGAGAGGTTGCCGACCTTCTAGTCGAAAACAAGAACATCCAGTTTGTCTTCTGCGGCGAAGGGCCGAGCAAGCCGGAGCTCGTCAACCGCACTGCCCACCTTGCAAATGTGTGCTGGCTCGGTCTTCAGCCGGTGGACTATTTGAACGACCTGATGAATCTTGCCGACATACACCTGCTGCCGCAGCGAGCCCAGGTTGCAGATCTAGTGATGCCATCGAAGTTGACCGGCATGCTGGCGAGCGGGCGGCCGGTGGTGGCCTGCGCTGATCAGGGCTCGCAGCTCGCGACAGCGGTTGCGGACTGTGGAGTGTGCGTGCCTGCGGGGGATGTGACGGCTTTCGCCCGAGCGATTGCGTGTCTTGCCGACGATGTGGAATGGCGAGCGCGGGCAAGTAAGAATGCCCGGGACATAGCTGTTGCGACTCTGGACACCGACAAGGTTCTGGCCCGCATTGAGCAGGAGTTTCTACGAATTGTAGCCTCGCGTGAACCCACAGCGGTCCGCCTGCCCACCGAAAACGACGCCGTACGAGACGCACACTGAGTCCGCCACTTATCGCCGACGACATCCCATGGCAACTCAACTAGCCGCTTTCTCTCCTGAAAACGACAAAAGTATTCCTGACTCCAGCAAGGTGCTGGTCTTCTCGCCCTCTTGGGGAAACCCGCTTCAGTTGCTTGCAAAGAGAGCAATAGACGCAGCGACGTCAGCAGCTCTGCTGCTGATATTAGCGCCGGTGTTTCTCCTGATCGCAATGTCGATCAAATTCAGTTCGGCGGGCCCGGTCTTTTACCGTTGGAGGGTCGTGGGGCGTGGCGGCCGGCCATTCACGAGTTACAAGTTTCGGTCGATGGTGGCGGGTGCCGATAAGTTGCGATACCAGTTGGTCGACCGAAACGAAATGACCGGACCAGCATTCAAAATCTCGAACGATCCTCGTATTACCAAGATGGGCGCTTGGCTGAGAACCTACAGTTTGGACGAGTTACCCCAACTCTACAGTGTACTGAAAGGCGATATGAGTCTGGTGGGGCCGCGGCCACCGTTGGTCACTGAGTATACAGTGTTTAACGACTATCAGAAACAGAAGGTTGCCGTGACACCAGGGATGACTTGTCTGTGGCAGGTGAGAGGACGTAACCAGATTAGCGATTTCGACGAATGGGTGCGTCTTGACCTTGAATACATCCGCCGTTGGTCTCTGCAACTCGATCTCAACATTCTGTTGCGCACAGTGGGCGTAGTTTTGTCGGGATCAGGCAAATAAAAAGGCGCACCACTGAAACTCAAATTCACGACGGAGGGGAAATTATAACCATGCGCGTCCTTGTCACGGGCGGAACTGGATTCATCGGTGGGCACCTGGTGGATCGCTTTGTGCGTGAGGGATTCGAGGTTCGAGTGCTAGATTGCATGGACAGAAAAGTCCATCCCAAAGGCGCAGGAACGCACTTGCCGCATGGCGTAGAACTGGTCAAGGCGGACGTGACCGATCGGGACGCCCTGCGGTACGCCTTGCGGGACGTCGACATAGTTTCCCACCAGGCAGCGTACCAGGACTACATGCCTGACTTTTCGCGCTTCCTGCATGTCAACGCGGTAGGTACGGCGTTACTCTACGAACTGATCGTCGAAGCTCGCCTGAAGGTGCGCAAGCTTGTTGTTGCATCCTCGCAAGCAGTGTACGGCGAGGGACAGTATCGTTGTCCGGAACACGGACTGTTTCTTCCGGCCCCTCGAGGCGTCCAGCAGTTGCGGCGGAGGGAATGGGAGATATTTTGCCCGCACTGCGGTCGACAAACTGCACCTGGACTCCTGGTGGAACCACACACGAATCCTTACAACCAGTATGCAGTCTCCAAACTTGCCCAAGAGAAAATCGCGTTGGGATTGGGCTGGATCCACGAGATCCCCACTGTGGCGCTGCGGTACTCCATTACGCAGGGACCACGTCAATCCCTGTTTAACCACTACTCAGGAATATGCAGGATCTTCGTGAGCCGGGCGCTAACCGGCCATCCCCTCGTGATCTACGAAGATGGGCTGCAAACCCGCGATTTCGTTCACGTTGAGGACGTGGTGGATGCGAACATGCTGGTCCTTGAAAAAGATGCAGCAAACGGACAGTCTTTCAACGTTGGGAGCGGACGGCCAACGTCTGTGATCGAATACGCCCGCCTTGTCCGCGAGAAGACAGCAAACAATGTAGAATTCTGCATCCCCGGGGAGTACCGCAGGGGCGACAATCGCCACAGCGCGTCATCGATTGCAAGTTTGCAGATGTTGGGTTGGTACCCCAGGCGGACCTTGCACCACATCCTGGATGACTTTCTAGACTGGGTTCAACGGAACGGAGGAATCCCCACTAACCTCCCCGATGCTTACTCTGACATGAAACAGCTGGGTGTTGTAGTGGCCGCGGCCCCGTAACGCATCCCGTGGACATTTCAATCCTGGGTCGACGAAAACGTACTAAAAGAAGGCGCACGATGGCTACGGTTGTTAACCGACAAATGACAGAATGGGACAAGTGCTACTTTGAGGGTGGTTCATCTGAAACGTATTTCCACGGCGTAGACTCCGCGCTCCGAAGACTTCCGTTTTCCGTTATCGACCAGCTCAGCGACGTATTGTGGCAGGCCTACCTCGATGATCGCTCCCTCTATGTCTTCGGCAATGGCGGGAGTGCCGCGCTGGCTTCCCATATCGCCTGTGACCTGGGCAAAGGCACCATCGTCAACGGAAGGCGGCGTTTTCGGGTGGTTGCGCTTACCGACAACGTGCCACTAATGACGGCATGTGCCAACGATGCTTCTTACGAGGATATCTTTTCTGAGCAGCTGAAGTCACTCGTCCGCCGAGGTGACGTCGTGCTTGCAATCAGCGGCAGCGGCAATTCGCCGAACGTATTAAGCGCTCTCCACGTTGCCCAGCAAGCTAATGCGATCACGTTGGGCTTGACCGGTTATCAAGGGGGCAAGATGAAGGCATTTTGTGATCTGTGCGTGGTCGTGCCTTCGGACAACATGCAAGTGATCGAGGATCTGCACGTTTCCGTAAGCCACTCGGTGTTTCTCTCTCTGCGATCTCGCATATATGACTGTACTACAGGAGTTGCGGCTCCTCAGCGCGCTTGAGTTCGGGGCTCCGAGACCAGCCCTGCGCGCAATGGCCTTTTAAAATCAGAACATGGCCACGTCTCGCACTCCCAGCTAGCGTTTCACATCGTGAACGTGAAGAGAACCACAGTGCTGTTCGGTCTATTGTTGGTATGTAGCCTGTGGTCTACGCCGTTAGTTAGCCAAGAGCCACGAATTCAGACGTCCACTACTAAAGGCGAGTCAACCGTCGGTGACACTAACCGGGCAATCTATTACAGGAACAAGCGCGAGTTCTCTCTAGAGACAGCAGTACTCCCCATTAACATCCCGTTCGTCTTCGATTTCCTTCTTGGAGACGGCTATACCAAGACCCCTCTGAACTATACGTTGGTACCTGTCATCGCATCCCTTCGATGGCAGTTGGGCGACGTCAAAGGTCCATCGTTTTTCCGCGGCAATTGGGATTTGTCGTTCAGCGGCTCGGTGACAGCGATCCCACGAGGACCTGAGACCAGATATTTTGCCTACATCATGGGTATTCGGCGCAACTTCGTTCGACCGAAATGGCGGATTGCTCCCTACGTCGAGGGAAGGGTTGGCCTCGGTGACATCGATGCTAAGGGGCCGAAGGGGGTCAGCTGGGCGCAGGGACAGGATTTTACTTTCACGCTGATGTTGGGCAGCGGAGTGCGATACAACCTGAATCCTCGTTACGCAATTGTCACGGGCGTGAGTTATATGCATATCTCCAACCTATACTTGTCCGAGCCCAAGTACGCGAACTACGGCATCAACGTTTACGGACCGATGGTCGGGATGGATTTCCGATTGGGCAGGCCTCCGAGGACCTGGTGAAAAGAGAGTAGAGGCAGCCAACAAAGCTGGGCAGGAAACCGAAGATACATCGACCGCATCGACTGGTACTCAATAGAGGTGGTTGTTGATTCCTTACAGGCTACGTAACAGCATCTTAACTGCGGACCTCGCATGGGGAGTACTGGCCATGCCGTTCGCGTACATACTGCGCTACGGATGGGTATGGCAACGCTCTGGCGAGCAATTCGCACTCCTACTTGTTCCGCCGCTCATGGTAGCGCTCCTAGTGTGGAGCTTGATGTCCTCCTGGGTGCGCCTGGACGGGTTTCGGGCCGGATGGATGTTCTCGGCTGTGGTTTCTCAGTTGCTCCTCGCGGTTGCGGCACTGATGTCGTCGCTTTTTGCCGCCGCCTTCCTGTTGCGCCACTATGTTTCTCGCTTGACGCTGGGCTACTACGGCTTGCTGCTGTTTGTAGGTTTCGTTGTGATTCGAGTGATCGCGCGCTCGATCTTGATTTCACGGTATACCCGAGGACTGGTGCGTAACGTTGCGATTGTCGGCAATGGTCCGCTGTCTCACGAGATGGCAACCAAGATTGAGCGTCATCCCGAGATGCTGCGTAGAGTTGTTGGCTTTCTTACTCCCGGCGAGAGTGCTTGGGAAGCGATCCCGTCCGGAAGCCGAGGTGACGCGGTCCGTCTTCGAACCGCGGACATCGTGCAACTGCTGAAGGCGCGGCGTATCGACGAAGTCATCCTCACGGTGCCGACTCCCGGTCATCCAGAAATCCTCGATCTCAGCGAAAGGTGTGGTCGTGATGGCATTGCCGTGAGTCTCGTTCCACAGCCCTACGAGCTATATCTTTCCAAACCCGAATTGATCGATCTGGATGGTCTTCCTTTGCTCCAGCTTCAAACTGTCACACGCAGTGAGGGAGATCCAGTGTGGAAACGGGCTTTTGACGTCGCCATGACACTAGTGCTGCTCCCGGCATGCTTGCCACTCATGCTCGCTGGCGCTGGGCTTCTAAAACTAAGGAAAAGTCGAGCGTTTTCATGCGAGCAACGATGCGGATATCACGGAGAAGTGTTCGGCATGTATCGATTGGACTCACCTCGGCGGGCGATCGGGTTGCCGGGATACGAGAGCATTTTGCAGAACCTGAGTGTTACCGAGTTGCCTCAATTGATCAACGTGTTACGGGGCGAGATGAGCCTGGTCGGGCCGAGACCGGAGGGTCTCGACCGCGCGCGCCGCTATACGGATTGGCACCGTCAGCGGCTTACGGTGAAGCCAGGGATCACAGGGCTGGCGCAAGTTCACGGTTTGCGGGACCAGCACTCGTCCGAAGACAAGACCCGGTACGACCTGCAATACATCCTGCGCCGCTCGCTTTTCCAGGACATTTCGCTTCTGATGCAAACCGCTTGGATACTGGCCGCGCGGATCGTCCGTGTGCGGGTTCTGGAGTCCCCACAAGGCGCGTTGGCCGAGAAAGACGTCAACATCGACTTCCAGGAGAATCTGGCGCATGCTCATAGTTCGCAGTCCAGTGCGGATTAGTTTCGGCGGCGGTGGCACGGACCTCCCAGCCTATTACGAACAGTTCGGCGGAGCTGTATTGAGCGCTGCCATCAATAAATATTTCTATACCGTGCTGAGTACGCGATCTGACGGTAGGATTCAGATTATCTCCTCCGACCTCCGAGTTTTCGAGAGCTGGCACGACATCACCAATATTGACCTACGCGGAAGCTCGCTGGAAATCCCGCTGGCGGTATTGAAAGAGATGCGCTGCAACGTCTCCGCCGACCTGTTTTTGGCTTCTGAGATACCGCCGGGCACTGGGCTCGGCTCCTCCGCCAGTGTATGTGTAAACATTCTCAAGACCCTGACCACCTATTTGCAACAACCAATCTCCAGATACGACCTCGCAGAGCGTTCTTTCTATATTGCCCGACATGTTCTTGGGAGGCATGTCGGGAAACAAGATGAGTACGCGGCCGCATTTGGAGGCGTGAACTTCATTACGTTTCTGCAGGACGGCAGCGCTGTCGTAGAGCCCGTCGAGCTGAATCCGGCGGTTCTCGCGGAGTTGCAACGTAACCTGATGCTCTTTTTTGTTGGCTCGGCCCATCACTCGTGGAGCATTTTGCAGGAGCAGGAATCGCTGACCCGCAGTCACTCCACTGGCACTATCGAAGCGCTGCACGAGGTCAAACATCTGGCAGCCCGCATGCGCGCTGCTTTGGAGCAGGGCGATCTCCGGGAGCTTGGCACGCTGCTGCATCAGGGCTGGCAAGCAAAAAGGCGCATCTCCAGGAAGATTACCACTCCTCGTATCGATCAACTGTATTGTCTGGCAAGGGAGAACGGTGCTTTAGGTGGCAAGATCACTGGTGCTGGGGGTGGAGGCTTCCTTCTCCTCTACTGTGAGCCGGCTTACCATTCGGCGGTGCGAGAAGCAATGCAGCGAGAGGGTATTCAAGAAATGACCTTCGCTTTCGACGCGCAGGGTGCGCAAGCGATCGCGAATGACCCGTTCATTGATCGAGAGGAACGGGGCGGATCGCGCTGGATTTTCGTGCCGAAGGTCGCCAGTGTGCAGGTTGCTTGACACCTTTTCTGCTATCGGAGAGTGTGGATGAAAGCGTTTCTGCTCGCAGCGGGCCACGGCACTCGCCTCCGGCCCATTACGGATAGCCTGCCAAAGTGTCTCGTACCGATCCACGGTGTACCGATGCTGACAATTTGGCTAGCGCTGTGCAAGGAGCTCGGTATCAGTGAACTCCTTATTAATCTTCACGCCCACGCAGACATAGTACGACTTTATTTGCGGCAAAGAGGAGATTGCGGCGTGCGGATCCGAGTGGCCGAAGAGAGGGAATTGTTAGGCAGTGCAGGAACATTGCGTGCGAATCGTGGTTGGGTCGAACAGGAGGAACTATTCTGGGTGTTCTACGCAGACGTCCTCCACTGTGCTGATTTGCAGGCGATGCTTAGCTTGCACCGTCGGCGGGGTCTCGCGGCGACGCTCGGGGTTTACGAAGTCACAGACCCCAGTTGTTGTGGCATTGTGACTACCAATTCCGATGGAATAATCGAAGAGTTTGTGGAGAAGCCCAGCAAGCCGACCAGCAATTTAGCGTTTTCGGGACTAATGGTTGGAACGCGGAACGTCTTGGACGTCATTCCCGACCGTGTTCCTGCGGACATCGGATTTCATGTGCTACCCAAGCTTACGGGTCGGATGCAGGCGTTTCCAATAAGGGAATACCTCATTGACATTGGCACCTTGACGAACTACGAACTAGCGCAGGCCACATGGCCCGCTCAAAGAAGTGACATACGCGAAGTGGGTCGGACCCGTGTCTAAGTGTGTGTGTTCCTGACCCAAGACCCAAAAACTGAGACTGCAGGTCGATAAACAGGTTGCAGCACCGGCTGCAACGAGAACGCCCAACTGGCACCGAGCGACAATCGCTCATCGAGCTTGCGGATGGAAGAATGGCGACCGCGGCTCGACAAAAGAGAGAAACCCTTGTGTGATGTAGCCCCCGAAACTGGACCGCCTAGAATGTGAGTCTCTCCCAAACCTGAGTGGGTCGGGTTTTCTCTGCCAGCGCAAAGTGAGTTTTCGGCCTCCTGCAAGCCGGTCAGTTCGCGCTGAGCAGCGAACTGACTGGCGACTTGCTGGGCGTTTGCCCGGCGTTGCACGGCTGCTCGGCGCCGACGACTGCGGCGCGGCCCTAGGGTTAAGCCTTCTTCGCAGTGCAGCCGGTACGCCAAGTAGCGCTGACGTTCCAGCCCTCGCAGTTCAGCAACACGCGAATCTTGCGATACCCGTAACGAACCCTCGCCTTGGCAATCTCTCGCATCCGCAGGCGCAGTCGGTTCGTGGATTCAGGCAACTCCGATACCGGCAGGTCCCTCGATCAAGCCGGCAAACTCCGGCACGCCCGCCGCTCGCTTACCCGGTAGTGCTCCCCGCAGAGGTGACGCTCGGGCGGCACCGCGAGGACTTTACATTTTCACTAGCACCTCCTGCAGCATCGTCTTGTCCAGGGTCAGCTCCGCCACCAACCACTTCAACCGCACGTTTTCCTCCTGCACCTGTCGCGACTGACGGACCCAGTCTACCTCCAGCCCAACGTACTGCTTTTTCCAGCGATAGAACGTCTGCTCCAAGATTCCCGCCTGGCGGATCAACTTCGCCACCGGAACTCCCACCTCGGCCTGCTTCAGGATCGCTACGCTCTGCTCCACCGAAAATCCCTTTCGTCTCGCGGCAAATCTCCCTTCCTGGTCGGCTGTAGATAGTCCATGGGCGTGTCCGTCAGCTGGATGTCGGTCGCTATATCGATTGACGGTCAATAGGTGTAGTTTGCCAGGATGCTCTAGTGATGAGCGAAGGGCCCCCGCACACTCAAAGTTGCGGCGCAAGGAAGGCCTACAGCAGCCGGATTGTGCAGACGGCGAAGTTTGTTAAGGAAGGGATCGACAAAACAATCTATGAGCCCGTGGTGAGGAATCGCATCGGGCTGGCCACCGCGGTGGACGGTTTACACGAGCCCGGCGTGGAGCATGAATGTGGTTCATGCGCGTCTAGCCCTCGCCGGATTGTTGTCCACATTCGTTCTAGGTGCCATGCTGGGATTTTTTCGGATCAGCGCCTCCATCCTGTACTGGTGGTGCGACATGATGAGGTCCTCGGCGGCAAGGCAGGATGCCAAGATGGGGTAAAGCCATGGGACGTGGATCCACCGGGCCACGCATAATGCTTTTCTACTAGTGCGTCGTGGGGCCATGGTTTCGTATCCTGCCCCACCATCTATGACCTGGATCAAAACGGTTCCACTCTCTGAAGCAAGCGAGCAACTCCTGCGCGCTCTCGAATCGCAACGCCCGTTATACCCCAAAGAATATGCCACGCCGGTGTTTCGGAGCGACGATGAGGTCGCGGGCATCGTTGCCTCCCATAGCCTGATTCCCGAAGCCTTGTTTCACGCTTTCTCCACGTTTGGGGTCTTGATGTCGCCAGAGTTGCCCCTCACTCGTCGGCAGCACGAAATGATCACGACCATTGTGTCGGTCACGAACCGGTGCTTTTATTGAATCGAATCCCACGCAGAGTTTCTGCGTAGAGCGAGCCTGGATGAAGACCTCGTGGCAGCGTTGCGGCAGGACTACACAAAAGCGGCCATCTCCGACCAAGACCGCGCCATGCTTGACTATGTGGTCAAGCTGACGAAAGACGCAACGCGATGTTCTC
>Ga0075030_100000218_pt1 | contig 47529 bp, 40 predicted proteins | sample LitLauG_LLR_2012_FD_71393 | JGI IMG/M metagenome (GOLD analysis project Ga0075030, IMG submission 71393) | Freshwater sediment microbial communities from Pennsylvania, USA - Little Laurel Run_MetaG_LLR_2012 | ecosystem: Environmental > Aquatic > Freshwater > Creek > Sediment | place: USA... | reverse complement strand
GTTGTCCACCGAGAGCCGCGCGCCGCGCGCGTGCGCGAGCTCCGCCGCGGCGGCGATGTCCACCACGAAGTTCATCGGATTGGTCGGCGACTCGACATGGAAGATTTTGGTCGAAGCGGTGAACACCGCGGCCCAATCGGCGGGGCGGCGCGCGTCCACGAACGTGACGCGCCATCCGAATCGCTCGCTCCCCCAGCGCAGCGCCTCGTGCGTGCCGCCGTAGCTCTGATCGAGCGCCACGACGTGATCGCCCGAGCTGAGCTGCGAGAACAGCCAAGCCGTGACGGCCGCCATGCCGGAGGCGAACAGCAGCGCGTCCTCGGCGCCCTCGAGCTCGGCGAGGTGCCGCTCGCACGAGCGTACGGTGGGGTGCGCGACGCGCTGGTAATAGGCGCTGTCGCGCCCGCGCGCCTGCTCGGCGTTCATCGCCGCGAGGCTCTCGAAGCCGAAGGTCGCCGAGCGCACCAGCGGAGCGTTCACCTCGCCGGGGCGCGGCTGGCCGGCGCCGTGCACGGCGCGCGTCCGGGTTCCGCCCGCGCGTGGCGTCTTCCGCTCTCGGCTCATCGCTCCCCCCGTACTCGAGTCTGGCCAGGCCCCGATCTCTCCGATAAGGTTCGCCGCACCTGAAACCCATGTCAACCGCCCGAGTTGTTCCCTCCGCCCCGGTGCGCCGCGTCGCGCTCGTGCGCCCGCGCTTTCTCGGCGACGTGTGCCTCACGCTGCCGGCGCTCGATGCGGTGCGCGCGGCATGCCCGGAGGCTCGAGTCGCCTACGTGGTCGAGCGCGACGGCGCCCCGCTGCTCGAGGGCGATCCGCGGATCGACGAGTTGATCGTGGTCCCGCGCCCGCTGACCCCCGCCACGAACCTCCGGGTGATCGCCGAGCTGAGGCGCTTCGCCCCTCAGGTGGTGTTCGACTTCTTCTGCAATCCGCGCACCGCGCTGTGGGCCTGGACTTCGGGCGCCCGCGTGCGCGTCGGCTATCCGGACAAGGGCTGGCGCTCCGCGCTCTACACCCATCATGCGCGCCCGCGCACGCTCTCGGCGGTGGACTTCCACCTGGCCTCGCTCACGGCGGTGGGCTGGCCGGCGCCCACGCGCACACCCCGGCTCGTGATCGCCGATCGTGCGCGCGCCGAGGCGCGCGAGGCGCTGCGAGAGCTTGGCGTCGCGGACGATGGGCCGCTGCTCGGGCTCCATCCCGGCGCGCGGTGGATGACGCGGCGCTGGATGCCGGCGCGATTCGCGGCGCTGGGCAAGCGATTCCTCGCCGCGGAGCGCCGCGGCACGGTGCTGGTCACGGGCGGGCCGGACGACGAAGCGCTCGCGCACGAGGTGGCGGACGAGCTGCCGCGCGAGCGCGCACGCGTCGTCACGGGCTGGCCGATCGCGCGCTTCATCGCGCTCCAGTCGCTGTGTACGGCGTTCGTGTGCGGCGACACCGGGCCGCTCCACACCGCCGTCGCGGCCGGCACGCCCACGCTCGGCCTGATGTCGCGCAACCGGCCCGCGATGTTCTTCCCGTACCCGGAATCCGCGGGCCATCGCGCGTATTACGCGCGCGCCGAGTGCAGCCCGTGCCATCGCGATGAGTGCGACGACCTGCGCTGCCTCACGCGGCTCACCACCGAGGGCGCGTGGGAGCGGCTCGAGGACATGCTCGCGCGGCGGCCATCGGGGCCCGCGCGGTAGACCAAGGTCGCATCCCCGCTCCGCCACGAGCGCGCTACGATTCGCGCCGATCAGGGGGAGCCGCATGCCATGAAATGTGCGCGCGTCATTGTCACGCGCTACGGCGGACCCGACGTACTTCGGGTGATCGAAGAGGATTGCCCCGAGCCGGGAGCGGGTGAGGTGCGGGTGAGAGTGCTTGCGGCCGGCGTCTCTCTGCCCGACATCATGTCGCGCGAGGGCGTTCACCCCGAAACGCCGCCGGTGCCTTTCACGCCAGGGTGGGATCTGGTCGGCGTGGTGGATCACCTCGGCGAGAGTGTTTCCGGCTTCGAACCCGGCCAGTGGGTGGCCGCGCTGCCGATCCACGGCGCTTACGCGGAGTTCGCCTGCCTACCGCAAAGTGAACTGGTTCCGGTGCCGCCCGGGCTGGATGCGGCGGAGGCGGTCAGCCTGGTGCTGAACTACATCACGGCCTACCAGATGCTGGACCGCAGCGCCCAGGTCAGACCAGGCCAGCGCGTGCTGATTCACGGTGCGTCGGGCGGGGTCGGCACCGCGCTTCTGCAGCTCGGGCGCAATGCCGGGCTCGAGATGTATGGCACCTGTTCACCGCGGAGCGCGCCGGCCGTTTTCGATCTGGGTGCGATCCCGATCGATTATCATCTCGACTACGTAAAGGAAATTCAGCGCCTCGCGAGCGGCGGAGTGGACGCCGTCTTCGATCCGATCGGTGGCGCCCACCTCTGGCGTTCCCGCAAGGCGCTTCGTCCCGGCGGCAAGGTCGTGGGCTATGGCCTGATTTCCACGTTGCGCGGGGAGGGACTGGCTTCCGGCCGTCCGGGGCGTCGTCAACGCTTTCGCGGGGCCGCCATCTTCTCGTTGTTCATCGCCGGTGGCTGGCTGCTCCCGGGCCGGAAGCGGGTGCTCCCCTACAGCATCCAGACGCTGAAACGGATGAAGTCGGCGTGGTTTCGGGAGGACCTGCTCGTCCTGTTCCAGCTCCTTCGGGACAAGAAGGTTCAGCCGTTGATCGCGCAGCGATTTCCACTCGCCGAGGCGAGACGCGCGCAGGAATTGCTCGGCAACGGGGGCGTGATCGGCAAGATCGTCCTGGTCCTCAACGGCTCAGCGTCCAGGACCGGAGCCGCCTAGCGACGGCGGTCGCAATGCCGGTGTCACGCCCGTTCTCCGATGCCGATCGATGAGCGCTCGCGGCGCCGTGCTAACCTCGCCGCGATGGCGTCGCCCCTGATCACGTTCATCTCGGACTTTGGCCTCGACGACTGGTTCGTCGGCGTCGTGCACGGCGTGCTGCTCGAGCGCTGCCCCGAAGCGCGCATCGTCGATCTCACGCACGCGATACCGCCCGGCGACATCGTGCGCGCGGCGTTCGTGCTGGAGGCGGCGGCGCCGGATTTCCCGCCCGGCGCCGTGCACCTCGCGGTGGTGGATCCGGGCGTCGGCACCGATCGGCGCGCGCTCGCGGTGCACGCACGCGGCCAGTGGTTCGTCGGCCCCGACAACGGCGTGCTGGAGTGGGCGCTGTCCGACGCCGCGGCCGAGGCGCGCGAGCTGACGGAGACCCGCAACTTCCGCCTGCCGGTGAGCCGCACGTTCCACGGCCGCGACGTGTTCGCGCCGGTCGCGGCGGCGCTCGCGAGCGGAGCGCGCGGCGACTCGCTCGGGCCGCGGATCTCGGACCCGGTGCGGCTCGCGGGTCCGCGGGCGCGGCTCGCCGCGGCCGGCGCGCGCGCGAGCGCGCGGCTCGAGGGCATCATCGCCTACATCGATCGCTTCGGGAACGCCCTCACGAACCTCGATGAGCGCGCGATCTCGGCCGCCTTCCCCGGCGCGCGCGAGCGCGATCTCGAGGTCCACGCCGGCGGACGCGTGATTGCCGGGCTCGCCCGCTCCTATGGCGACGCGCCGGTCGGCACGGTGGTCGCGGTGATCGGCTCGAGCGGCCGGCTCGAGGTGGCGCAGGTGGGCGGCGCCGCGGACGTGCGCCTGGGGCTTGGCGCCGGCGACGAGGTCTTCATCGTGAGGCGCGTGTAGACGGCTCTCCCCTCACCCCTCGCCCCTCGCGCCCGCATGGCGCGGGGCGGAGCGAGAATCGAAACGACCCGGCGGGCTTCCCCACCGGGCCGTCGCGTTTTCGCGCGCTCTCAGTGCTGCATCGGCTTCGGCGATTCCTCGGTCAGGCTCTGCGAGAGCAGCTTGCTCGCGCGCGGGAAGAGATCGAGCGCGCCTTGCAGCTGCGTGTCGTCCTCGACCAGGATCTTGTAGCGCTCCTGTGTTCCGAGCGTCGCGCTCGCCAACTCGGCGCGCACCTGGCGCAGCATGAACGGCCTCTCGGCGGTCCAGATCGAGTCCGTCAGCGCCACCTTCTCCTTGTCCATCGTGCCGTGCAGCTCGTTCCACTGGCCGTCGGTGAGCGTGAACGATTTCTCGAGCGCGGCCGGCGTCCACTTGCGGCCCGGCTCCTTCGAGATCCAGTGGGTCGCGAAGGTGAAGAACACACGCTTGTTGATCATGTCGATCTCGGGCCGCGTGAGGTTCGCCGGATCCTTGATCAGCACGTCGGGATAGATGCCGCCGCCGCCGTACACCTCGCGGCCGCCCGCGGTCTTGTACTTGGGCCGCGTCGCGAGCACGGAGTCGCTCGGGACATCGTCCTTGTAGGCATCCTCGACGTAGTCCTTCTGGTCCGCGAACTTCGAGTAGTCGCGCTGGATCAGCCGCCCGCTCGGCGTGTAGTAGTGGGCCACGGTCAGCAGGAGCTTCGAGCCGTCGCTCAAGCGGAACTGGTTCTGAACCAGGCCCTTGCCGAACGAGTTCGTGCCCGCCACGATGCCGCGGTCGAGATCCTGGATCGCGCCCGAAACGATCTCGGAGGCCGACGCGCTGCCGTGATCGATCAGCACCACGACCGGCACGTCGTTGCTGACGCGCGGGCGCTCGTCGCTGCGGTAATCCGCATTCGCGTTCGGGATGCGGCCACGCGTGTACACCAGCAGCTTGCCGGGCGGCACCAGCTGATCGAGCACGTCCACCGCTTCGGCGAGGAGCCCGCCGCCGTTCGAGCGCAGGTCGATGCACAATTCCTTCATGCCCTGCTCGTGCAGCTTGGCCAGCGAGTTCTCGAGCTCCTGCCCGGTGGTTTGCGCGAAACGCACGATGCGCACGTAGCCGACGCCCGGCCGAATCATGTAGGCATACGGCACGCTCTCGATCGGAATCTTGGCGCGCTCGATCTTGTAGATCAACGGATCGGTCTGACCCTCGCGCTCGACCGTGACCTGCACCACGCTGCCGGTCGGGCCGCGCAGGAGCTTGAACACATCGTCGGTCACGAGGCCCTTGGCGAGCGTCGTCCCGTCCACCGCCACGATGCGGTCCCCGGCGCGGATGCCGAGGCGGAAGGCCGGCGTCCCCTCGAGCGGCGAGATCACCACGATCTTGTTGTCGCGCAGCTCGAACTGGATGCCGATTCCCGAGTACTCGCCGTGGAACTCCTCATCGAGGCGGTCGGCGCGCTGCGGCGGCAGGAACACGGTATGCGGATCGAGCGACTTCAGCATGCCGTCGATCGCGCCCTTGATGAGCTTCTGGTTGTCGGGCGCCTCGACATAGTTGTTCTGCACCAGCGAAAGGACCTGGGTGAACAGGTCGAGCTGGCTGCGCAAATCGTCGGTGGCGAGCAGCCCGCGCGCGAGGCCGAAGCCGAGCAGCAGCGAGAGGGCCATGCCGGCGGCCAGAGGGCCGAGTTTGCTGCGGTGGGAGCGCGGAGTTTCGGGAGGAATGACGGACATGCAGGGCTCCGAACGATGAAGTTTCAGGCGCTTCGCGAGCGGCTCCGGAGTCGGCCAAGCCGCTCCACGGCACCCTCAAGCGTCTCACGTCGGCGAGCAAAGTGGAAGCGCAGACGCTGCCGTCCGCCCGCCGTATCGGCGTAGAAACTCGATCCCGGGACGGCCGCCACCCCGATCTCGGCCACCAGATGTCGCGCGAATGTGACATCGTCGGGAAAGCCGAATGCGGAGATGTCGGTCATCACGTAGTACGCGCCGCGGGGCCGGAACGTCCGAAATCCCGCGGCCTCCAGCGCCGGGACCAGGAAATCCCGCCGCTCTCGATAACGATCGGCCAACTGGGCGTAATACTCCACTGGCAGCTCGAGGGCCGCGGCGGCCGCCTCCTGGAGCGGCGCCGGAGCACCCACGGTCAGGAAATCGTGAACCTTGCGGATCGCGCCGGTGAGGGCCGGCGGCGCGAGGCACCAGCCGATTCGCCAGCCGGTCACACTATAGGTCTTGGATGCGCCGCTGATCGTGACGGTGCGCTCGCGCATGCCCTCGAGCGACGCCATCGAAACGTGCCGCTCGCCGTCGTAAAGGATGTGCTCGTAGATCTCGTCGGTCACGGCGATCGCGTTCCAGCGCCGGCACAGCCCCGCGATGTGCTCGAGCTCGCCGCGATTGAACACCTTGCCAGTCGGGTTGTTGGGCGTATTGACCACGATCGCGCGGGTGCGATTCGAGAACGCGGCCTCGAGCTCGGCAGGATCGTAGCTCCAGTCCGGCTCGCGCAGCCGGACGAAGCGCGGGCTCGCGTCGCACAGGATCGCGTCCGGTCCATAATTCTCGTAGAACGGCTCGAAGACGATCACCTCGTCACCGGGATCGACGAGCGCGAGCAGCGTCGCGGCCATGCACTCGGTCGAGCCGCAGCACACCGTGACCTCGGTCTGGGGATCGAACGAGAGCCCGGTGAAACGCCGCGTCTTCGCGACCAATGCATCGCGCAGGCGCTTCGCGCCCCAGGTGATGGCGTACTGATTGACGTCGGCCCGCAGCGCCGCGGCCGCGGCCTCCTTGAGGGCGTCGAGCGCCGGAAAATCGGGAAAGCCCTGCGCGAGATTGACGCCGTGATGCTGCTCGCAAAGCCGCGTCATCTCGCGGATCACGGATTCGGTGAAGCGCTGGCTGCGCTTGGAGACGTGAACGGGCATGAGGAAGACGAGTCTAGCTTGCGGGCCGGGCCGGCCCAACCGGCCTTTCGGACCGCCGCTGGGCCGGCGGCGCCGGACGCGGGGTCGCGCGCGGGGGCCGGCGGGCCGCGGTAGTGGGCCAGTGGCCCTTCTGGATTGAAACTGACCCACTACCCGGGCCGCGAGAAGGTTGACACGCTGCGGGCGCTCGCGCACTTTGGCCCGCATGGATGGACAGCGCGGCATCGCGCGCCGCATGGTGATCGGACTGCCCGAAAACGGGCTCGAGCCCGCGTGGGAGCGCGACTTCTCCATGTATCCACCGGCGGGCGTGATCCTCTTCCGCCGCGACTTCGAGGACGCGACGGCGTTGCGGCGCCTGAGTGCGCGATTGCGCGAGCTCGCGCGGCCGCGACGGCTGTTCATCGCGATGGACGAAGAGGGCGGCTTCGTCTCCCAGCTCGCCGGTCACTTCACCGTGCCGCCGAACGCGGCGCTGCTCGCGCGCGGCGCGGAGCCCGACGACATCATGTGGGTGAGCCGCGTGACGGCGGAGCGACTGCGCGCGCTCGGCGTCGATTGGACGTTCGCGCCGGTCGCGGATGTCCACTCGGAGCCGCAGAATCCCGTGATCGGACCGCGGGCCTTCGGGACGACGCCGGGCGCCGTCAGCGCCGCGCTCGGTGAGGCGCTGACCGGTTTCGCGGCCGGGGGAGTTGCGGCGTGTCTCAAACATTTTCCCGGGCACGGCGACACCGAGACGGACTCGCACCTCGCGCTGCCGGTCTGTCGCGCGGATCGCGAGACGCTCGAGCGCCGCGAGATCCTGCCGTTCCGGGAGCACCCGGCCGCGGACGCGGTGATGAGCGCGCACGTCGTCTATCCAGCGCTCGATCCCGAGCGCCCCGCCACGTTCTCGCGCCGCGTGCTCGACGATCTCCTGCGCGGCGAGCTGAGATTCGAGGGCGTCTGCATCACCGACGCTCTCGAGATGAAGGGCGCGAGCGGCGAGCGCTCGCTCGGTGAGGCCGGCGCGCAGGCGCTGGATGCGGGCTGTGATCTCCTCCTTTATGCGCACCATTCGGAGGAGGTGCGGCGCGCGCGCCTCGAGCTCGCCAAGCAGCTCGTGGACGGTACCATCGATCACGCGCGCTTCGATGCCGCGCGCCCGCGGCTCGCCGCGCTCGATTCGCGCCATCCGGAGCCGGGTGCCGCAGAGCTCGCGCGGCCGCTGGAATCGCTGACCCCGCCCGGTTGGGAGGAGCGGCTCGAGCGCATCATCGAGCGCGGGCTGCGCGTCACCGAGGGCGAGAAAGTGGCGCCCACCTCCGGCGAGGTCGAAGTGAGCGAGCCGAGCTGGCCGTTCGGCCGCTCGATCCGTGAAGAGCTCGCCACGCTCGGCATTTCGGCGCGCGCGGCCGCGCTCGAGGGAGCCGGCGCCGCAGCGACGGAGGCTTCACGCGCGAGCTTTCGTGTCGAGGCGATCGCGACCCGCGTGCCGCTCGCGCCATCCGCGATCGAAACGCTCGAGCGGCGCTGCCGTGAGACGCCGACCGTCCTCATTGCGCTTCAGAGCGACGCGTTTCTCGAATCCGTGAAGTACGCGGCGCTGCGCGTCTCGGCGAGCGACGCGACCCCGCTCACGCGCCGCGCGGTGGCGCGTCGTCTCGCCGCCTTCCTCGGCGCCTCGAGCCGGGCCTGAGCTCGCGCTTCGCCCTCCGTCAGTCCTGACGAGCGCGCCGGCGGATCACGTCGATCAGCCAGCCGAGGAGGAGCAGGCCGGCCGAGAGGCCGATCACCCAGTCCGGAAAGCGGAACGCGCTCCCCAGCCACGCCAGCAGAAAATAATAGGGGAGCGATCCGATGAAGACCGCCACGCCATAGCGTGGAATCGGATACGAGATCGCGGCCGCCACGATCTTGAGCGGCGCATCGGGAAGCGGGGTCGCGCGCGCCACCACGAGCGCGAGGAACGATGCCGAGGGATGCGCGGCGAGCGTCTTCTGCACCCGCTCCCGGGAGGGCGCGAAGCGCCGCGTGAACGGATGCCGCGAGGAGAGCGCCCAGCGCAGGATCGCGAGCTGAATCGAGCTGCCGATCGCGCTCGCGAAGCCGCCGAGGAGCGCGACCCAGAGCGGCGACTGCCCGTGCCCGAAGCGCAGCAGCAGCGGAGTCGTGAAAACCGAGATCGTGGCCCCGTCCACGAACAAGAGGAGGCAGAGCCAGAGCAGCGAAGCGTGGATCACGTGATTCCCCGGATGGCGCGCGCCGCGGCCGGGGCGGACGCACCGGCCGAGGCCGGCGCATCTCTATCACATCGTGAGAGGCGCGGCGACGGCGGGCGTCAGGCTTCCGGCGGCGGCGTGTAGCCGGCGTGCGGATCGCTGCCCGCTGCGGGCGGGCCCGATGGCGCGGGCGGGACGGTTGGCGCGGGCGGCGGCGCGAAACCGGGGCTCGGACCGCTTCCCGGCGCGGGCGGGGCGGCCGCGCCAGCACCCAACCCCGGGGCGGGCACCGGTCCGCTCGGGACGATCGGCGCGCCCGGTGCGGCCGGAACCGTTCGCCATCCGCGCCACCAGCGACCGAGCAGGCCGGAGGCGAACTCGGAGCGCAGCAGCGCGCCAGCGCCGAGCGTGATCAGAATGCCGCCCGCGATCCACCCCACCACGCGGAGGAAGCCGCCCAGGAATCCCAGCAACGGCAGCACGCCCAAGAGGTGCCCGACGGTGCGCGCGCCGATCACGAGCACGGTGCCGATGAGCGCGTGGCGCAGCATCGAGCTGCTCGCCGGAGCACGATCGATCTGGCGTCCGAGCCATGCGGCGCCCACCACGAAGCCCCAGGTCACGAGCACGATCAGGATGACGGCGTAGGCGAACAGCGCCGCCAAGGCCACCGGAATTCCAATGATCGTGATGCACAGGATCGCGACCACCAGCGCGAGCGCGACGAGCGAGGGCACGACCAGCACCCAGGTCAACAGACCGACCCCGAGCGAGGCCGCGGTCTCGCGCCTCAGCACCGCGAGCGCCTCGGACGAGCGCTGCTCGGCGATGCGCAGGATCAGCCAGGTCAGCCCCAGCATGACGAGCAGCCAGATCAGCGAGTTCGCGAACCCCACCATGTGGATCCAGCGGTGATCGTTCATTCGATCCATCGCATCGAGGAGCGCGTGAGGCCGGACGTGAAGGCGCGGGCCCGCGAGCGCCGTGACGCGCTGGCCGCCGACGTAAGCGCCGGGATCCTCGTGCAGCTCGCCCCGCACCGCGGCGACGTCGCCATCCACGCGGGCGGTCGACGTGAGGTAGACGTCGCCGCCCAGCGCCTGCACGCTGCCCTTGACGTGCCCGTAGACGTGGACGTCGCCGCTGATCGCCACGACGTCGCCCTCGATCGTCTGATCGCGCTCGACGGTGATGTCCGAGCCGATGCGCATGAGCTCGCCGGCGTGTGGAGGCGTGGCGGTGCTGGGGGGCTCCGCCGGCGCCTCGGGCGCGGCGGGAGCCGCGGGAAGCGGCTTCAGCGTGTCGGCGGGCGCGCGGCGGTGGCGCGGCGAAGCGGGAACGGACGAGGGCTCCATCGTCGCGGCGCTCTCGGCCGAGACCGGATGGAATTTGAGCGTGCCTTGCGCGCACGCGGCGGGGGTCAGGCGGGCCACGGCCTCGGCCACGCGCTTCGTCACTCCGAGCCCGGTCAGGGTCCAGAGCGCGAGGCCTCCGACCACCCAGAGCAGGGCGAGTCCCGCGATCAGTCGTTGACGCATGGTCAGCGGCCTCCGTTCATCACGTGAATGTCGCCCGAGGAAGTTCTCACCACGAGCGGCGCGCGGCCCGAGCCGAGCGTCGCGACCAGGACGTGCCGGTCGGCGCTCTTGACGCTCATCGTCGCAGCGGCGTCGATCGAACCGCTCGAGGTCTCGAGGCGCACCGCGGCCCCGGCCAGCGCCCTCAGCGTCACCTCCACGTCGCCGCTCTCGGTTCCGATCTCGGCGCGCGCGAGCGGATCCTGGATCCCGATCTCGATGTCACCGCTCGCCGAGTCGAGCCCGATGCTCCCCGAGGCGGTCTCGACACCGATCTTCCCGCTCGCGGTGTGAGCGTGCACGCCGCGCGGCGCCCGGTCGATGTCGAGATCGCCGCTGCCGCTGATCAGATCCAGCGAGTCCTTCGCGCCGCGCACGGTGATGTCGCCGCTGCCGGTGCGCACGTCCACGGGCCCGCTCGCGTCCTCGATCTCGCAATCGCCGCTGCTGGTGTGCAGCCGCGCGCGCTTGAGATTGCTGGCCTGCACGTCGCCCGAGAGCGTGGTGATGTCGAGGTCGCCGCCCGCGTCGCGCACTTCCATGTCGCCGCTCGAGGATTCCAGCCGCTGCGCGCCGGAGATTCCGGAGGTGCGCAGATCGCCGCTCGCCGAGTGGAGCGTGAGCGGCAAGCCGGGCGGAATCGCCATCGTCAGCTTGAGCTCGCTGCGGGGCAGATCCGCGCCGTTCATCAGGTCCCAAAAGCTGAGGTGAATCGAGCTGGAGCTGCCGTAGTCCACGCGCACCGAATAGGTGCCAGACTCGTTTTCGGCGTTCACGCTGATCTCGTCGGCGAGCCGGCGGCGCTCCGAGCTCGAGTTCGCCCGCACTTCCTTGAGCGCCGTGACGTGGATCTGGCCGTCGGGACTGGCCGTCACCTGGACGGTGCCCTTCGAGTTCTCGACCACCACCGCCCGCACACCCGCGGCCGTGCTCACGGAGGAGCTGCTCTCTCGCAGCACCTCGGCCGCCGAGGCGGGGCCCGCCCAAGCGAGGATCAGCATGGTCATGGACAGCCAGGTCTTCACGTCGTCCCTCCCTGCTGCCCTCTACGCACGGGTCGCCGGAACGGTTGCAGCCACGGCGTTTGCGAAATGAACGAAGGGGGCGTCCGAAACGGAGCCCCCCTCGCGACTCACACCGTCCCCGAGGGGCCGGTTACTTCTTCGCCGCGGACTCAGCCGGAGCCGCCTGCATACCACCCTGCGACATTCCGCTGTCCGACGACATCGTGCTGGGCTGTGACGACGACTCGGCCGGCGGCGGGGTCGACGCCTCTTCAGCCTTCTTGCCGCAGCCCGCGAGCGCGAACGCCAGCGTGATCGAAAGCGCGAATACGATGGCGAGAGCGAAAAGCTTGCGCATGTTGTTCAAAGTTCACCTCCTCCCAGTCTCACCGCGCCGGTCGCGCCGGCGGCGGCTAATGACGTGCCGTGAAGTCTCTCAGTCGTGAAGGCGCCGCGTGTTGCGGTGCCTGAATGACGACGCTGGAGCAACAGAATCCGCAGGATGTCGAGCGGGAAGCGCGGGCCAGCGGGCCCAGCGGCTCTGGGTCCAAAGCGGGGAGAAGCTAGGGGACAGACCCCCCCATGTCAACCAGAAGGTGAACCGCGCCGGATGCGACAAGGCACCGCAAGATCTTGCGGTCACTTGGCTTGCAGGGCCTGCACGAGATCGTCGCGCAGATCGCTGAGATCTTCGATGCCGACCGAGAGCCGCAACAGGCCATCGGCGAAGCCGATCGCGAGGCGGGCCTCGCGTGGAACGGAGGCGTGCGTCATCGAGGCCGGATGGCATACCAGGCTCTCGACTCCCCCCAGGCTCTCGGCGCGCGTGAAGAGGCGGAAGCGATCGAACACGCATCGCCCGGCCTCGAGCGAGCCATCGCCGGGAACGAAGGAGATCATGCCGCCAAACCCCGTGGCCTGCCGCTTGGCGAGCGCGTGCTGAGGATGGCTCGGCAGACCGGGATAGAAGACTCGCTGCGGGCCGAGGCGTTCGGCGAGAAGCTGCGCCAGCGCGCGGGCGTTCGCGTCGTGCCGCTCCATCCGCACCGCGAGCGTCTTCGTTCCGCGCAGCGCGAGCCAGCAGTCCATCGGGCCCGGCACCGCGCCGATCGCGTTTTGAAGGAAGCGCAGCTTTTCGGCCAGCTCGTCGTCGGAGGTGATGAGCGCGCCGCCGATGAGGTCGCTGTGCCCGTTCAGGTACTTCGTCACCGAGTGCAGCACGACGTCGCATCCCAGCTCGAGCGGGCGCTGGAAGTACGGGGTCATGAACGTGTTGTCCACGACCACGCGAATGCGGTGCGCGTGCGCGCGTCGGGCGACCTCGGCGAGATCGGTGAGCTGCATCATCGGATTGGTGGGCGTCTCGACATAGAGGAAACGCGTGTTGGGCCGGAACGCGCGCTCGAGCGCGTCCACGTCGGCGCTCGGGACGAACGTGAACTCGACGCCGAAGCGCGACATGACGCGCGAGAACTGCCGGTAGGTGCCGCCGTAGAGGTTGTCGCCCGCCACCACGTGATCCCCGGCCGACAGCGTGTGGATCAGCGTGGACGTGGCGGCGAGCCCCGAGGCGAAGCACAGGCCGTGGCGCCCGCCCTCGAGCGCGGCGAGATTGCCTTCGAGCGCGGCGCGCGTGGCGTTGTGCGTGCGCGCGTACTCGAAGCCCTGGTTCTTTCCGAGCGCCGCCTGCGCGTAGGTCGAGGTCTGATAGATCGGTGTCACGACCGCGCCGGTCGAGGGGTCGGGCTTCTGCCCGGCGTGGATCGCGCGGGTGCTGAAGCCCGAGCGCGGCGTGAGCGAGGAGTCGCCGCCCATCATTCGCCCCCGGCGATGAACTGGAGCATGTCGTAGCGCGTGAGGATTCCGGTCAGCTCGTCGTGGTCGCGTACCAGCACGGCCGGATTGCGCGCGGCCATCAAGCGGGTGACCGTCTCGACCGGCTGATCGCTGTCCACCACCGGGAGCGGCGCCGACATCAGCGATTCCACCGGCTGATCGAGGGCGCTCGAGTTCTCGAGCACGCGCTTCAACAAATCATGGTCGTAGAGCGTGCCCACGGGCTCGCCGTTTCGGAACACCGGGACCTGCGTGATGTCGTGATGCTCGACCAGCGCGAGCGCGCGCTTGACGGGCTCGCCGACCTGCACCGACAGCAGGCCGCGCACCGCCCCGCTCTTCGAGAACAGCACGTCGCCCACGCGCGTCACCGCGGGATCGAACAGGTGGTTGTCGCGCATCCAGGCGTCGTTGTGCACCTTGGTGAGGTACCGCTCGCCGGTATCGGGGAGCAGCACCACCACCAGCTGCTCGGGCGTGAGCTCGCGCGCCACCTCGAGCGCGACCCACGCGGCCATTCCCGCCGAGCCACCGACGAAGATCGCCTCCTCACGCGCCAGGCGTCGCGCCATGTTGAGCCCGTTGCGGTCGTTGCACGAGCGCACCTCGTCCACCAGCGAGAAATCCGTGGCGCCGGGGATGAAGTCCTCGCCCACCCCCTCGATCTTGTAGGTGTGCGCTTCGGTGATCTTGCCGGTCTCCTTGTAGGCCTTGAGGATCGAGCCCACCGGATCGGCGCCGATCACGCGCACCTGAGGATTCTTCTCCTTCAGATACTTCGCGACGCCCGAGATCGTGCCGCCGGTTCCCATGCCCGCGACGAAGTGCGTGATCTTGCCGGCGGTCTGTTCCCACAGCTCGGGCCCGGTGGTGTGGTAGTGCGCTTCGGGGTTCGCGGGGTTGTGGTACTGGTTCGTGAGGAACGCGCCCGGCCGCTCCGCGGCGATGCGCTTGGCCACCGAGTAATAAGAATCCGGCGAATCGGGCGCGACCGCCGTCGGGCTCAGCAGCACCTCGGCGCCGAACGCCTTGAGCAGGCTGACCTTCTCGCTCGACACCTTGTCCGGCATGCAGAACACGGCGCGATAGCCGCGCACCGCGGCCACCATCGCGAGGCCGAGCCCGGTGTTGCCCGAGGTGCACTCGACGATCGTGCCGCCGGGCTTGAGCTTCCCCGCGCGCTCGGCCGCCTCGACCATGGCGAGCCCGATCCGATCCTTCACGCTCCCGCCGGGATTGAAGAACTCGAGCTTGGCGAGCACCGGCGCCGGGCAATCGCGGCCGAGGCGGCCCAGGCGCACCAATGGCGTGTGCCCGATCGTGGTGAGGATGTTCTCGTGATACTGGACGCCGTCGAGCACCGGACTCACGAGCCGGGAACTCCCTGATTCGCGTGGCATGCGGATCCGCGTGGTCGGCCGGCGCGCCTTCGCGGACCGCCCGGGCGGGCGGATGAAGGCCGCGTGCTGTGGGCCGGGCGGCGAGAGTAGGCGGCGCGCGCCGCCAGGGTCAAGTCGCCGGGGGTCGCTACTGGCTGCCCATCGTGCCCGCGGGCTTGGGCGGCAGATCCGGCATCTTGCCCGTGAACTTGTGCAGGATGTGCGGCTCGTAGATCGCAAAGTTGAAGGTCGGACTGTTCGACGCGGTATGGCACACCACGCACACCTGCTCGGTGATGTGCGTCGGCTTCATCGCAAACGCGTCGTGGCCGGTGCCCATGCCATGGCAGGCCTCGCACTGCACGTTCACGAGCTTCGGCGTCGCCGCCGAGCTGACGAAGCCGCCCGCCTTGTTGTAACCCACCACGTGGCAGGGGATGCAATCCGGCGTGGCGTCTTTGCGCTTCTCGACCAGCGTCTGCCAGGCGCGCGCGTGCGCCGTGGTCTTCCACTGCTCGACCTCGGCGGTGTGGCAACGCGCGCAGACCTCCATCCCGACGTAATGGTCGACCTCGTTCGCGGCGTTCTGGTTCACCGCCGCGGCCGCGCGTTCCTTCTCTTCCTTGCGCAGCTTCTCGTTGAACTTGTCCTCGAACGCCTGCACCACCGCTGCGACTTCCTTCTTCTCGCCGACCTCGACCGAGAGGATGAACATCTCGTTCGCCGTGTTGGTCGCCTTGCGCGCGGCATCGAGCGTGACCACGGTGTGCCCGACGTACTGGCCCTGATCGCCGCCGTAAACCAGCATGGTGTTCTTGATCTGGCGGCCGGTCTGCACCAGCGGCACGTTGCGGCCGACGATCGCCACGTCGATGCCGTCCAGCTCGGTGACCAGATCCTCGGTCTCGACCTTGCCCAGCTGGGAGAGCAGCACGACCACGGTCGCGCCCTTCTTGCGCAGCTCCTCGACGCAGCGCTTGGCGGTCACGAGTGGATCGAGCGCCTCGAGCGAATCGCGCGCGGGACCCAGGTCCGCCTTGTCGTTCAGCAGGCCGAAGATGCCGACCTTCACGCTGCCGACCTGCTTGACGATGTAGGGATCGAAGGCGGGCTGCTTGGTCGCCTTGAGCTGGAGATTGGCCGACACCATCGGGAGCTTGTCGTAGTCGGCGCGCGCCTTGAGCTTCGCGTAGCCGAACATCAGCTCCTTGTCGCCGACATCGACCGCGTCGGTCCCGAGGAGTTTCATCGCGTCCATCAGGAACCACGCGACGTCCTCGTGGAGCGCGTCGTCGGGGAAGAATCCGCCGTTGTCCACGAGCAGCATCTGGCTGTACGTCGTCTTCAGGCTATCGACGAAACTGGCCCGCCGGGCCAGGCCCCCTTTGGGCGTGTGTCAGCCACAGGGGCTGGTCTTGCCCTTGACGTCGGTCGTGGACAGGATCAGCAGCTTGTCGGGCTCGAGCGACGCCGTCTTGGGCGCCGCGGCCCCGCTCACCATCAGGCAGGCCGCCGCCGCCATGACGGCGGCGAGTGGTCCGCGGAGCGCGGGCAGCTTCATCGTGGGTTCTCCTCGATTGGAATCGCGGGCGGCTTCGCGGCCTCGATGGGCCTGGGTTGAGCGGCAGCCGAGAATTCTAGGGAGCGCGTGGGGCCCGGTCAAGCGAGCCGGGCCGGCGCGATTGGTGCTCGGTCAGGCCGCACGATAGGCTGCGGGCTGGAGGCCCAAATGCTGGCGAGATTCGAGACGCTGAACGACACCGAATGGAAGCAGGTCGGAGAGATCTGGGACCTGCTGGATCGCGGCGACGTCGAGGCCTCGCGGCGGGCCCTGGGGGCGCTCATGAGCGCGCGTCCCGGGCATGCCGATCTGCGCATCGTGGACGCGGCCATCGCGCTCGAGGAGGGCGCTCCCCGGCGAGCCCTCGAGGCCCTGCGGGGCGCCGAGCGCTCGGCCGATCCCGCGCTGTTCTTCCACCTGCGCGCGCTCACCCGCTACGAGCTCGCCGAGTTCGAGCGCGCCCGGGCCGACACGCAGCGCGCGCTCGCCGTGCATCCCGACCTCGCCGAGGCGCACGATCTGCTCTCGCGCATCGCCGAGCATCTCGGCCAACACGATGAGGCTCGCCGGCACGCCGAGGCCGCGCGCGCGGTGGACGGCGATGCTCCCGAGCCGCTCGAGATCTCCGACCGCGATTTCGACGCGATCGTGAAGAACGCGCTCGCCGAGATGCCGGAGAAGGTGCGCGGCGCGCTCGCCGACGTGCCGGTGCTGGTCGAGCCGCTGCCCTCGCGCGAGCTCCTGGGCGGCGAGGGCGCGGTATCGCCCGACGTGCTCGGCCTCTTCGTCGGCCGCTCGCTGCGCGAGCGCAGCGTGAACGAGGTGACCGAGGCTCCGAACGCGATCTACGTCTATCGACGCAACCTGCTGCGCGTGTGCGCCGACCTCGAGGAGCTGCGGCGCGAGGTGCGCATCACCGTGCAGCACGAGGTCGGGCACCTGCTCGGGCTCGACGAGGGCGAGCTCGAAGCCTGGGGACTGGCGTAGAGGGTTGCGGCGCCTCCAGCCCGAGCGGCTACGCTTCCTCGGCCCGCGCCAGCGCGGCGCCACGCGCGCGCTGCGCGCCGGCGGCGAACTCCTCGCGCGTGAACGGCTTCGAGATCACCTCGGCCGCCCCCATCAGCGTGAACGCGGGCTTGAGCCCCGGATGGCGGTGCGACGTGATCACGAGGATCGGCACGCGCCGCAGCTTGGGATCGTTCTGCAGGAGTCGGCAGAAGCGCAGCCCGCCGTGCTGCGGCAGGATGCCATCCGCGAATGCCGCGGAGATCTCGCGGCTGATCGCGATCTCCTGGCCGCCCTCCACTTCGGAGTCGAGCACCACGAGCGCCGGGTCGTGCGAGAACGCGAGGTTCACCGCCTGGCTCGCGGTGTCGACCTCCTCGATCTCGTAACCCTCGCTGCCCAGGATCTCGCGTGCCGACGAGCGCACCTCAGGATCGCGATCCGCGACCAGCGCGATCGGACGTCCGCTCTTCGAGGCCAGCGCGTCCACCGCGAGCACGTCCTCGATCACCTCGAGCACCTCGCTCGCGAGCTGCGGGCGGCCGAACGGGTCCTTGTCCAACATGCGCTCATAGAGCCGGTGGATCTGCGGCGCCACTGCGAGCCGCGGCGGAATCGTATGGGGCGCGAGCTTCGCGTGCGCGTGGTAGAGGTCGCTGAGCTGCTTGCCGGGAAACGGGAATTTTCCGGTGAGCAGGAAATAGGTCAGGACGCCGAGCGCGTAAAAATCGCTCGAGGGCGTGGCGGAGCCGCCCGAGAAGAGCTCGGGCGCCATGTATTGCGGCGTTCCCGCGAGATCGCCCGTGCCCGATTGCGCGACCGACGTCGCGAGGCCGAAGTCCGTGACGAACGCCATCCCCTCTTTGTTGACGAGGATGTTGCTGGCCTTGATGTCGCGATGGACGATTTCCAGCTCGTGCGCCGCCTTGAGCCCGCGCAGCACCTGGCGGATCAGGCCCAGCGCTTCGGCCTGGCCGAGCGGACCGCGTCTCTCGACGAGCACCGAGAGGTTCTCGGCGTCGATGTACTCCTGTGTGATGTACGAGCGGCCCTGCGATTCTCCGAGGTGGAAGCTCGCGACCACGTTGCGGTGCCGGATGCGACGCGCCAGCTTCAGCTCGCGCTTGAACTGATCGAGCATGCCGTGGTTGGAGCCGAGCGAAAACGACAGGATCTTGATTGCGATCGCCTCGTCGATCGCCATGTCGGTCGCCTTGTAAACGCGGCCCATGCCGCCCTCGCCAACGACGCGCTCGATGCGGTAGCGCCGAGCGAACGTAGTGCCGGGCGCGAGCGGAACGTCGTCGGAGCCGATCCCGGGGTGCGCTCCCGTGCGCGTCGCGACCTCGGTGATCGCGTCGGCGTCCACGGCCGACACCCGCGTCGGGCGCGAGAGTGCGGTCGGATCACGGCGTCCGCATTGGCTGCAGAACCGATCGTCCGGGCGGCACGGCGTACCGCAGGAGACGCACAGGAGTTCGGACGATGCAGACATGACTCCCCTCAGGGCGTGGCGACGCGCACCACGGCCGGCGCCAGCTTCGCGAGCACCGGCACGTTGGTCTTCTGCCACGTGAGGTTGGGATCGTGCCGAATCGTGATCTGGTACTGCGGATCGCTCTTCACGCGCGTGATCCAGCGCACCAGCGTGAGCAGACCGGAGCTGTTCATGTAGTCGAGCGCGGCGAGATCCAGCGCGACCTCGCGCACACCCTCGCGGCGCACCGCCTGGTCGAGCCCGATCCAGTACGCATCGAGCACCACACCCGGGTCGCGCGCTTCGACGGTCCCCGACATGCGCACGTCGAGACGACTGCCGTCGCGCGCGGCGCTGACCTTGACACCGTCGGACTCGATCGATGCGAAATGGGTTTCGGTCATGGGGCCTCCTCGATCGCGAAGATCGCGCTGATCTCGACCTCGCGCTCCCGGGTGATCAGCTCGAGGCGGGCGCCGGCCTCGAAGCGGATGCGGATCAGGCCCAATCGGCTCTGTCCGCCAATCTTGGCCGCCTCCTCCATGCGGCGCAGATAGATCTCCTCGGGATCGCCGGCGTTGATGAGCGCGAATTCGCGGCGCAGGATGTTGATCTGCGGCGGATCGGCAGGGTTCTCCACCTTCATGATGATCTCGTTGCCGCGCCGTTTGATCTCGAGACGCAGCCGCGTGTCATCCTCGGATGCGTACTTGATGGCGTTTTCGAGCAGCTCGGAAGCGGCCATGGAGATCTGCTCGGCGCGCTCCTTGTCGGACAGCCCGATCAGGAAGAAGCCGGCGATGAACTTGCGCACGCAGGCGATGTACGGCCACCGCGGCTCGAGTCGCAGCTCCAGGTAATTGTCCAGCAGTGCCGCGTCGCGCATCTCACCTCCTCTTGATCGCCATGAGACTGATGTCGTCCGCCGTCGTTGATGCCCAATCGCGCGCCGTCTGCGCGATCCGCTCGACCGCCTCGGCGGCCCCCACGCCACTCCACTCCTTCAGCCGATCGCCCAGCCGCCCCATGTCGAAGGCCTGCCCCTGCCCGTCCCTGGCCTCGGTGACGCCGTCGGTGTGGAACAACATCATGTCCCCCGCCGCCAGCGCAATCTCGCGGTCTTCGGTGGCGTCGGTCACGTCCTCGACCAGTCCGAGCCACAATCCGGGCGTGGGCAGCCGTTCCACCCGATCGTCGCGCTTGCGATAGACGAGCAGATCGGTGTGCGCGCCGGCGTAAACCACGCGGCCATCGGCGAACAATCTCGCCACGACCATGGTCATGAACTCGTCCTTGCCGAGACGGTCGCGCAGGTTGTGGAACAGGGAGCGATTGAGGCGCGTGAGGAGCCGTGTCGGCGAGGGCTCGCCCTGCTCCTCCTCGCTCAAGAGCGCGAACATGGACTGCGCCATCAGCATCACCATGCCGGCGCGCAGCCCATGCCCGGTGACATCGCCCACCGCGACCCAGGCGCCGCCGTCGCGCAGCGGGCGAAACTCGTAGAAGTCGCCCCCGACCTCATCGGCGGTCAGCATCACGGCGCCGACGTCGAATCCCGGCACGCTGAAGTTGCGCGGCAGCACCGAGGTCTGGATCGAGCGGGCGATCGCGAGCTCGGACGCGCGCCGCTGCAGCTCGCGCTCCTGCGTTGCGGCCTGACGCAGCGCGGCCCAGATCAGCCGGCCAAGGAAGAGACCGACCGCGAGTGTCGCGAGCAGGCTGATGACCAGCATCTGCCGCGCCGACGAGCCCGCGCGACGATTCGCCTCCGAGACGCGCGCGACGCCGGCCAGGATGGCGCTCCGCGTGTCGGGAAAATCCGCCGACACCAGGCGATTCGCGAGCGGCTCGATGGTCTGGATGTACGCCAGCATCGCATCGTCGGAGTGCCCGGCGGTGAGATCGGAGCCGTAGGTCTGCACCGCCGCCACGAGGCTGTTCACCCCCGCGAGCAGTTGCGAGAGGGGCGCCGAGTGGATTTGAAGCTCGAGCAGCTCGAGCTGCCGCGCACCCAGCGCCAGCGCGTCGGTCGAGGGCAGCGGCACGCTGCCGAGCCCCTGCTTGGCGATCCCGGTCGAGACCTTCATCTCCTTGACGAAGTTGTTGAGCAGCAGGCCGAACTCGTCGATCTGCATGCCGGCGTTCTGCATCGTGCGCAACTCGGTGACCGAGCGATTGAAGTTCGCCAGGACCCACAGCGCGATGCCACCCTCGAACGCGATGAGGACGAACAGGAGGGTGAAAAGGGACCAGAAGCGGCTGACCGAAAGGGCGCGCAGCATGATGTGAAGGGAGATGGGCCGGGACCGCTAACGTCTCAGCCGATATCCGTCCTCGCCTGGCGCCTTGCCGTCGATGCGCAGCACTTTGAGACCGCTGTCGCCGCTGGGAACGTCGGCCGCTCCCAGCACGCCGACGGCGGCGGGCAGCCCGGCCACCAGCTTCGTCATCGAGGCGGCCGACGATGCGGTTTTGGGGCCGGCGCTGGCTTCGCCCTGGAACACGAGCGAGATCCAGTGACGCACGAAATCGTCGTCCGACATCTTGAGCACCGAGTGCAGGAACATCTCGCGCTCCTCGGTGCCGGGCGGAAGCAGCAGGATGGTGATGCGGTCGTTCGTCGACCATCGCGTCTCGTCGCCGAGGAAGATGCGCCGCAGCTCCGCGGAGCTGATGTCGCTCATCGGATTCGACTTGTGAACGACCAGGGCGATGTCGTTCCTGGCCGAGAACGCGCGCGCCGGAATCAGCGTCAGCGCCGTGAGGGCGAGGAGTGCCGCCCCACCGCATGCCAGCCTGCCGAGTCTCATGATCGCCCCCGGCTCAGAAGTTCACCGCCAACTGCGCCCGCACCTCGCCCGTCCGTTCGATCCCCTCGATCTTGTCGGAGCGATACTGGGCCTTGAGCGCCACCCAGCGGCTCACGTCCCAGCGCCCGCCCGCGGCCCACGCCGTCTCATCGGCGGGATTCCCGAGGAAGGTCTCGTCCCCCGGCGCGTTGATTCCCTCGACCAGCACGTAGGGCCTGAGCGTCACGCCGTGGATCGGCAGCCGGTAGGCGCCCAGCACGTACCAACCCTGGGTGGTGTACGTGATCGAGTGCGCCTGGTCCTTGTGCTGCATCTGGCTCCACTCGCCGCGCAGATCGACGGGGCCGCGCACGAACGAGCTCGATACCGCGTAGTCGTTCTCCTCGAGCGTGGTGTCGGCCGGGATCCGATCCACGTACGTGGAGCCGTGAACCTCGAACCCTTGAAGCGCGTCGGGACTCACGCCGAGCGAGGCGGTGATGGCCTTGTTGTTGTTGGCGTCCGATCCCACCTGCACCACCTCGAGGCTCGTGCCGCGGCCATTGCCGACGCCGAACGCATAGTTGAGGCCGAGCGCGCCGAAGAGCCGGCCCTGCGCCAGCAGGCCGACGAAGTGCATGGGCCAGAGCCCGGGCTCGTCCTCCCAGCGCGCCATGATCGGGCGCTGGATCGGGATCTGCATGAACAATCCGTGGTGGTACGTGATCGGCCACTGTAGGAACGGATTGTGGACGCGCCCGGCCGCGATCTTGAACGCGTCGGAATACTCGTAGACGAATTCGAAACGCTCCAGATCCGTCGATATCTCGTTGCCGCTGGGCTCGAACACCAGCTCGCTGAGGACCGACCAGTGCTCATCGAGGTGGGAGGTGATGAACAGGTCGAACGCGCCGTTCTCCCAGCCCGACTGCTGGCCCTTGTAGGGGCTGACGATCCAGTCCACGTTGCCGAATCCCTGCACCTGGAACGGCGTCTTGCCAATGTTCATGGTCGTGGACGTCATGTCTTCAGGGGCGTCCGAATCCGCCGCCAGCGCGGCGCGATGGACCCAACTCACCTGGATCGCGGCCAAGAGCACCACTGCGATGAGACGCACACGACGAGGCATTCCATTCTCCTCGGGTACGAGTTCGCATCTTGAAGTGCTGAGCGAGGTTGTCAGGCCATACGAAACGCAGTGTACCAAAATCCGCGCGCTCGCGCCGATTCGAGTCGAGGGTGCGGGCCGTTAGCGGAAGCGACGCAGCCGAAGGGACGAGGTCACGACGGATACGCTCGAGAAGGCCATGGCGAGGGAGGCCACCATCGGATGCAGTGTCCCCTGCCATCCCATGAACGGCCCGATCGGGCCCCCGTCACGCAGCAGCGGAACCAGCAGCCCCGCCGCCACCGGGATCCCGAGCACGTTGTAGGCGAACGCCCAGAACAGATTGCGCCGGATCACGTGCATCGTCGCGCGCGCGAGCTTGAGGCCGGTCGCGACCCCGGCGAGGTCGGCGCGCACCAGCGTGATGCCGCTCGCCTCGATCGCGATGTCGCTCGCACCGCCCATCGCAATGCCGACGTCGGCGGCCGCGAGGGCGGGTGCGTCGTTGATCCCGTCGCCCACCATCGCGACCCCGCGCTCGCCCGCCCCTCCCGAGCGCAGGCGGCGGATCGCGGCGCTCTTCTCTCCCGGCAGCACCTCGGCGAGCACGCGCTCGGGCGCGATCCCGACCTCCCGCGCGACCGCGTGCGCGGTGCGCGATTGATCGCCGGTGATCATCCACACCTCGTAGCCCTCGCTCGTGAGCGCGGCGATCGTCTCGCGCGCGCCGCCTCGCACCGTATCGGCGACCGCGAGGAGCCCGAGCGGGGCGCCGTTCTCGGCGAGCGCGATCACGGTGCGGCCGGCGGCCTCGAGGCGCTCGCGCGCCGCCTCGAACGCGCCGAGCCCGATGCCCTGCTCGGTCAGCATGGCGGGCGCGCCGATCAAGACCGCCCGACCCTCGACGACCGCGACCACGCCGCGTCCGGGCAGCGCGGCGAAATCCGAGGGCTCGCTCGCGGGGAGCGCGCGCTCATCGGCCGCCGCCACGATGGCCGCCGCCAGCGGGTGCTCGCTGCGCCTCTCGATCGATGCGGCGAGCGCAAGCAGGTGCGCCTCCTCCACGCCCGCGGCGGGCACGATGTCGGTGAGCCGCGGCTTGCCCCGCGTGAGCGTGCCGGTCTTGTCGAACACGATGGTGCGCACGCGCTCCGACGCCTCGAGCACATCGGGGCCGCGGATCAAGACGCCCAGCTCGGCGCCGCGTCCGGTGCCCACCATGAGCGCGGTGGGCGTGGCGAGCCCGAGCGCGCAGGGACACGCGATGATGAGAACCGCCACCGCCTTGAGGAGCGCGGTCGTCAGGTGCGGCGCGGGACCGAGCCACCACCACAGCGCGAACGTCGCGATCGCGATCGCGATCACCGACGGCACGAACACCGCCGCGACGCGATCGGCGAATCGCTGCGCGCCAGCCTTCGTCGTCTGCGCCTCGTCCACGAGGCGCACGATCTGCATCAGCATCGACTCCTCGCCGAGGCGCTCGGCGCGCATGCGAAACGCCCCGGTCTGATTGACGGTCGCGCCCGTCACGCGATCGCCCGGCCCGACTTCGACCGGCAGCGGCTCGCCGGTCAGCATCGAGGCATCGATGCTCGAGCGCCCCTCGATCACGGTGCCATCCGCGGGCACCCGATCCCCCGGCCGCACCTGGAGGATGTCGCCGCGTTCCACCTTGGCGAGCGGAATCTCCTCGAGACCCGCGGGCCCGACGCGCCATGCGGTCCGGGCGCCCAGCTCGAGCAGGCGGCGGATGGCGTGCGAGGCGCGCCGCCGCGCGCGCGATTCCAACACGCGGCCGACCAGGATCAGCGTCACGATGACGACCGCGGTGTCGAAGTAGACATCCGCGCGGCCGCCGGCGCGCACCAACGCCTGCGGCGCCAGCGTCGCGAGCGCGGAATAGCCCCACGCGGCCAGCGTGCCGATGCCGATCAGGAGGTTCATGTCGGGACTGCGGTGACGCAGCGCGCGCCACGCGCCCGCAACGAACGGCCAGCCCGCCCACCACTCGACCGGGGTCGCGAGCAGGAGCTGGATCAGGTTCTGGATCGAGGGCGGGATCGCGCGCAGCGGCGGGAGGTCTCCGAACATCGCCAGCACGACCACCGGCGCGCCGAGCGACACGGCGACGATGAGTCGCGTGACGAGCGCGCGCCGCTCGCGCTCGCGGGCATCGTCGGCGCCCGAGGCGCCGGCCGCGACCGGCCGTGCGCCATAGCCCGCGGCCGCGAGCGCGGCGTTCAACTGATCGAGCGAAACCGCGCCGCGGGTGCGCACGGCCGCGCGCTCAGTCGCGAGGTTGACGCTCGCGCTCGCCACGTTGGCGACCGAGGTGAGCGCATTCTCGACCCGTGAAGCGCACGCGGCGCAGTGCATGCCGGTGATCTCGAGCTGGAGTGTGTCGCCCGCGCGCGATTCCGGCACGAGGCCGATTTCGGCGGATGGGCTCATCCGTCGCTCCCCTCCAGGGCCGGCTCGCCCGCGGGATCCTCGACGAACTCATCGACGCCCACGGTGCCGCGGCCGCACGCGCGGCAGGGAATGCGGTAGCGCGTCAGATCCTCGCGCGCGATGAGCGGCGCGAGCGCGCCGAGCGCCGCATCGGGAGCGCCCACCTGGATGGCGGCGCGCGCACCCGAGAGCGCGGCCGCGAATTCCGGCGTGCCCGCGATCGCGGGCTGATCGGCGAGCGCGCCGGCGCACTCGAGCGCGAGCGGACGCGCGACGCGAGCCGCGTCGTCCCGGGCGCCGAGCCGCGCGAAACCCGAAATCATGGCGGCGCGATCCCAGAACGTCGCGAACTCGAACTCGCCTTCCGCCCGGCGCAGCGTGGCGAGATCGAGCGCGCCGCCTCGCTGGGCGCGCTCGATCAGCAACGTCCACAGCAGCCGACCGACGGTGTGATCGCTCCAGGCGCTGGAGGGCTCTCCGAGCGCGCGTCGCGCGGCCGCGAGCCGCGCCGCATCCGGCGGCCCCGTCACGCCCAGCGCTTCGTGGATCTCGAGCGCCGCGCGATTCCACCGCGCCTCGTAGCCCTCTCCCGCGCGCTCGAAGTCCGCGCGGGCGCGCGCGAAGTCGCCGCGCCGTGCCCGCAGCGCGCCGCGCTCGAGCAGGAGCTCGCGCGTCTCGCCCGCGCCGCGGATCGAATCCAGAGCACGCTCCGCGCCCGCTGCGTCCCCGCGGCGCTCGAGCGCGATCGCGCGCGCGCGCGCGCGCCGCGGCTCGGCCCCAGGCGGCGCCTCGCGATCGAGCCGTGCCGCCGCCGCCCCGAAATCGCCACGCGCGAGCGCTTCGAGGCCCTCCCTCAGCCACTCGGGATCGCCATCCGCGCTCGCGGGCGGCGTGCGGTCGGACAGGAAGCGCGGCCGCTCGGGAAGCAGCGTCGTGAGCGGCGCCGCGTCGCCCTGCCATGCCGAGAGCACGGCCGCGAGATTCTGGAGCTCGCCGAAGATCTCGAGCATGCGCGGCTCCGCGGTCGTGAGCGCGCGGCCGCACGTGTCGCAGAGCGTCGATCGCTCGCCCGCGGCGAGCGTCGTCGCCCGCTGGCACGCCTCGCACCAGCCGTTCCGGCCCTCGGGCCCGCTCCCGATCCAGGCCGACGCGCCGCAGGAATCGCACGCCACGTGCCACCTCGCCATGGCTACTGAATACCTCCCAGGCTCGAGGTGCGGCTGCCGTGCTCGACATACGCCTCGGGCTGATCCTTGATGCTGATGCGGAAATAGTATTGCGGCGGGCTGCCGGGATTGAAGTCCCGGGTGAACGTCGCGCTCCAGCAGTGCAGATCGCGTGTGATCGCGAAGCGATGCGTGAGCAGGCGCTTCTCGGTGATGTCGTAGCTCGCCGAGAAATCCACCGCCCATCCCGGGCTCACCTGGTAGTGCACCACCGCGTTCCCGGTCTGCTGGCTCTGCCACAACGGCACGACGCTTGGATAGCCGCCCGAATAGGAATATGCGAGCTGCACCGACCAGGAATCGCGGAACTCTGGCGTCACCGTCTGCTCGGTCGTGCGCGCGGTCTGATCCACCGGCAGCGCGGCCGCCGTGGGATCCATGCGGCGCCCCGCGCTGTTGAACGTGAAATTGGTATTGCCGGTCAGCGTGCGCAGCGGTCGCGGCGAGTACATGTCCGTCACGAACGAGAACGAGGCGCCCAGCAGCCCGGGCGGCTGCAGCAGCACGCTCTGACTGAGCGGGGAAAGCGCGTGCGTGAGCCCGTGGTCCTTGTAGAGGTAATCGTAGGTGCCGGCGATGTTCCATTGGAGCAGGTTGTCGAGGTGCTCGACGCCCTGTGGCCGCTTCACCTTCGCCTGCAGGCGCTGACTGAGTCCGAACGAGAGGAACTGGCTACGCACGCCGGAGACGCCGATCCCGTCGAAGTTCTCGAAGCGGCTCACCTGCTGGCCGGTCGAATCGATATACGTCAGCCCCTTGAACTCGGGGCTGAAGTTGAAGGTGGCGCTCGGCACCACCACGTGCCGCAGGCCCACCAGCGGACCGAGCCGGGTGTTGAACGTGCCGTAGAACGTGGAGCTGGCGGTCAGCGCGCCCGACCACACACCCGCGGGCACCACGTCGTGGCCGAGTTGATCGTGGTCGTAGACCGCGAGCGAGCCGTTGATGCGCGGCTGGAGGTTCAGCCAGCCGAACGCGCGGCGCGAGTCGGAGAGCGAGGTGTTGGCCTGGAATCCGCGCCGGTCCTCGACGTGCTGGCCGATCGTGGTGGTGGAATCGAGCGTGGTGTCGGGGCGCAGGAAGTATTGATAGCCCTGTACGTATGCGGTGCGCGTGAACTGATCCATGAAGTGGGCATCGAAGCTCATGTAGAGCGTGCTGAGCGCCTTGCCGAGCATGCTGTTGTGGAGCGGGCCGAGCGAGCCGATGGTGCGGGTCGGCAGCGAGACGCCGAGACTGGGCCGGGACTCGGTGAGGTTCGAGAGCGAGGCCACGGTGCCGGGCGGCGGCCCCTGCAGGGGACCCAGCCCATCGGGATCCTCGATGCTGACGTCGGCGTCCAGGTCCTGGCGGCGATCGATCACCCCGCTGAAGCTTGCCCAGTCGGCCGCGTGCGAGATCGCGAGGCTCGAGGTCAGGAAGCGGTTGAGGCGCTCCGCCAGCGTGCGGCCGTAGTTCGTGGCGTCGTTGTAATCGCGGCTGGAGATGAACTCGGCGCTCGCCGTGAAGCGCGTGCGCGGGCTCAGGTCCTGGTCGTGGTGCGCGTTGAAGTCCCAGTTCTCGGTCTTCAAGCCCTCGTCGTGCGCGTAGGAGCCCTGGACGTCGCCGCTCAGCATGTATTGCACCTTGTACTGGCTCTCGCCGCGGACCACCCACGACGGCGATGCCTGGTAGTAGTCGAACGCGCCCGTCAGATCGAAGTAATCGTTCGGCGCCCAGTAGTAGCCCGCGTTGCGGATGAACTGCCCGCTGCCCTGGTTGACGCCGAACTCGGTCTGCGGGAACAGGAAGCCGGAGTGCCGGCCGGGCTTGATCGGGAACACGTAGAAGGGCAGCGCGAACAGCGGCACGTTCTCGACGTAGAACACGACCGGCTTCGCGACCAGCTTGTCCTTGAGATAGATCTTCATATAGTGCGACGAGAAATGATAGTGCGGCTCGGGTAGATCACAGGTCGTATAGGCGCCATTCAGCACGTCGAGCGTGTTGTCGCCCGCCTTGCGGATCGTGCCCCCGCGGTAGATGCCCTTCTCGTACTCCGTCTCCGCGCTGTAGATCGTGCCGACGTGCGAGGGCAGGTCGTACGTCATGAGCTTCCCCTTGACCTCGTCGCCCTTCTCCTGCAGCACCGGATTGCCGTGCGCCGCGAGCGTCTGCTGGCTGACATCGTATTCCACCCGGGTCGCGTGCAGCTCGAGGTCGGAGTACGTGAGGTGCGCGGAGTGATCGAGGATGATACGGCCCTGGGGCACCTGGTATTCGATGCGGGGCGCGTCGTATCGAACCACCTCGCGCAGCGCCGCCACGGTGTCGCCCACGGCGACCGCGAGCTTGTACTGCCCCGACGCCTTGCCGGTCACGAGCGCACGGTCGATCTTGCGGTCGCGGAAGAACACGGTGATGGTGTCGCCCTCGGCGCGGTTCTCCTCCGCGGTCTTCCCGGGCGTCGCGGCGCCCTTGTACACGTTCTTCGCGCCGCCGATCGCCACCAGGCTGTCCATCTGCTCGTTCTTGAAGTACACCTCCGCCACATCGCCGCTCAGCCGGCTGGCCTCGCCGACCGTTCCGGGCTTGAGGCCGGTGTAGTTCATCACCGCGTTGCCCACGACCCGCACCTTGTTGAGCACGCGCTTGTCGCTCCAGAACTCGAGCGTGTCGCCCGTCACGGAGGTTTGGTCGTCCCACACCCGCGGCTCGCCGAGCAGGACGCCGCGCCCCACGACGTCGTCGAAGCGGGCATACTGACCGCGTGCGTTGAGCGTGTCGCGGCTCACGCTCACCGAATCGAGCGCCTCGGCGACGCGGGTGCGCGTGTTCACGTGCAGTGTGGTGCCGCGCAGGATCGTGACGCGATCCTTGTCGTCCTTCGAGAACATCTCGGGCTCGCCGCGCGCCAGCGCCTCGCGTGTGCGGCGGTCGAAGTCCACCGTGCGCGCGTGCAGCTCGAGCTTGTGCGCGTCGTCGAAGCCGCGCACGTTGCCGCGGGCATGCACCACCATCGAGTCACGATCGTAGGTCGCGTTGTCGCACTCGAGACGCTGGTCGCCGTCCTTGCCCTCGACCCCGTCCATGAGCTCGACGTGGCCGGTTTTGCGGTCGTAGGTGCCACGCGGCGCGCGCAGGACCGCATCGCGGTCGGTGATCACGACGTGCCCGTTCGCGCGCAGCACGTCGTCCTTCTCGGAGTAAACCGCCTGATCGCAGGTCAGCGTGGTGGTGGTGTCCACCATCTTCACGTTGCCCTGGAGGTCGAGCAGCCCGATCGCGCGCTGATAGCGTCCGTTGTCGGCGGTGAGCACCGCGCGCTCCCGCGTGATCCGGACGTGCCCGTTCAGGATCACGACGTCGCCGCTCGGCTCGTGGCCGCCGGTCATGTTGTCGGCGGCGATGTTGAGGGGCGGCTGGGGGGCTTCGGCGGCGCGCGCGCCGAGCGCGGCCCAGCCCAGTGCCGCGACCAGCAGCCATCCGGAGCGCGGCGGCCGCAGCGCGGCGCCACGCGTGCCGGCGGCGGGAATCATTGCCACTCCCCGGGCGCGCCCCCCAGCGCTTCCATGGCTTCTCCGACCGCAAACAGCGAGCCGGTGAGGAGCACGCGCCCCTTCCCCGACGAGCTCAGCGCGCGCTCGAGCGCCGCGGCCACACCGGGCGCGGTCGTGGCCGCGAGCCCCGCCGCGGATGCGAGACTCGCCAGCTCCGCGGGATCGAGCGCGCGCTCGCTGCGGCTCCGCGTCATGAGGCATGAGGCGCGCGGCCAGGCCAGCGCGAGCTCGCGCATCACGCCCGCCGCGTCCTTGTCGCGCGAGAGCGCGAGGACGATCGCCCCCGGCGGCTCGCTGAACGTTTCCCGCCACGTCGAGATCAACGCTCGCACCCCGTCCAGATTGTGAGCTCCGTCCCACCACAGTCGCGGCTCGGCGGGACAACGCTCGAAGCGCCCCGGCCAGCGGGCGCGCTCGAGACCGCGGCGCACCGCCGCGGCCGGGGTTGCGACGCCGCGGCGCGCGAGCACATCGAGCACCGCGAGCGAGGTGGCGAGGTTCGCGCGCTGGTGCGCGCCAGGAAACCGGGCCGTGCTCGCGCCGTCCGCCGCGGCCCGATCCGGCTCCGCCGGGGCGGCCGCGCGCACCACCTCGGCCCCGCGCGATTCGGCGATGCGCTCGATCACCTCGAGCGCGCGTGGATCGAGTCCGGGCGCCACCACCACGGACACGCCGGGCTTCACGATCCCGGCCTTCTCGGCGGCGATTTCCTCGAGGGTGCCGCCGAGAATCTCGGTGTGATCGAGTCCGATCGAGGTGATCGCGCAGACCTCGGGCGTGATCACGTTCGTGCAGTCGAGCCGCCCGCCCAGGCCCACCTCGACCACGGCCCACTCCACGCCGCGCGCGGCGAAGTCGTCGAACGCGAGCGCAGTGCAGACCTCGAAGAACGTGCGCTCGCGCCCTTCGGGCAGCGACTGAATGTGCTCGAGCCGCTCCGCGAGGCGGGCCTCGTCGGCCCACTGCCCGTTCACGCGGATGCGCTCGCGGAAATCCACCAGATGCGGCGAGGTGAAGAGCCCGGTCCGAATTCCGGCCTCCCGCAGCACGCGCTCGATGCGTGCGCACACCGAGCCCTTCCCGTTGGTGCCAGCCACGTGCACCGAGCGGAAGCGGCGGTGCGGCTCGCCGAGCGCCCGCATGAGCGCGAGCGAGCCGTCCAGGCCGAGCTTGTCCTTGCGGCGCTCGAGCCCGTAAAGGCGTTCGAGGGCGGACTGCAGGTCGAGGCTCAACGGTTCACGGACTCGGCCGCAGGTCGAATTTCCGTCGCGGCGCGCGCGAGGAGTTGCGCGTGCGGGGAGTCCTGGCCCTCGCGCGCGAAACCGCGCGTCGAGCGCCACAGGAACTCGAGCAGCCGCGAGAGTTCCTCGCGCATCTGCTTGCGATGGACGATGCGGTCGATGAATCCTTTCTCGAGCACGAACTCGGCGCGCTGAAATCCCGGCGGCAGCGCCTCGCCGATGGTCTGACGGATCACCCGCGCGCCGGCGAATCCCACCAGCGCGCGTGGCTCGGCGAGGATGATGTCGCCGAGCGAGGCGAACGAGGCCAGCACTCCGGCGGTCGAGGGATCGGTCAGCACCGAGATGAACGGCAGGCGCTCGCGCTGAAGCTGCGCGAGCAAGGCCGAGGTCTTGACCATCTGCATGAGCGAGAGGATTCCCTCCTGCATGCGCGCGCCGCCGGTGGCCGAGACCACGATCACGGCGCGCCGTTCCGCGATGCTGGCCTCGATCGTGCGCGCGACCTTCTCGCCCACCACCGATCCCATGCTGCCGCCCATGAAGAAGAAATCCATCACGGTGATCGCCACCGGCTTGCCGCCCACGGTCGCGACGCCCGAGAGCGCGGCGTCCTTCATCCCGGTCTCCTGCTGCGCCAGCTTGAGACGATCCGGGTAGCGCATCTTCGCGTCGCGAAAGCCGAGCGGATCGTCGGCTTCCAGGTTGGCAGCGCGCTCCTCGAACGAGCCCTCGTCCGCCACGAACTGCAGGTAGGTGCGCGCCGGGACGCGGAAGTGATGCTCGCAGTGCGGGCACGTCCAGAGGTTTTCTTCGAGCACCGACTGAAACAGCGCCTCGCCGCAATTCTCACACTTCGTCCACAGCCCCTCGGGAACCTCCGAGCGCGCGGGCTTCTTGGCGGTCCGAATGCCGGTGGGCTGGCGCTTGAGCCAGGACATACGTGGCGTTTGGCTCCGAGTGGGATGTCGGGCGCGGACGTCAGGCTCCGCCGCGCCACTCCATGATCAGGGCATCTTCCTGGTTGTCACGATAATACCGCCGGCGCAGGCCCGCCAGCCGGAAGGCGTGCGCGCGATAGAACCACTGCGCCGGGAAATTCGACACCCGCACCTCGAGCGTCAGCTTCTCCACCTCCTGCTCGCGCGCGCGCTCGAGCAGCTCGGCGAGCAGCGCCGTCGCGATGCCGCGCCGGCGGAATTCCGGCGCGACCGCGAGGTTGCCGAGATGTCCCGCGCCCTCGCCGAGCCACGCCAGGCAATAGCCGGCGAGCACGCCGTCCTGCTCCGCGAGCCGCGCGTGAGAGAGCGGGTGCGCGATCTCGGAGAGGAAGAACGATTCCGGCCACGGGTCGGCGAACACCAGGCGCTCGAGCGCGGCCACTGCCGGGACATCGGCGCCGGTGAGCGCGCGAATCACGGGGGGATGCGCCGCCAGCACGCGATGGCGCACGCGCTCTTCCGCCTGCGCCGCTCGCACGTAGAGCGGCGCCTGGATTCCGGCGTGCGCGCGCTTCGCGAGATCGAGCGCCGAGAGGCCATCCTCGCGCCACGCGGGGCGCGTCGAGCCCGGGAACTCGGCCTCGAGGGCCGCGCGCTCGCGCTCCGCCCCCGGTCCCACGAAGCGCACGCTCGCCGACGGCAGCGCGACGAGCGCCTCGCGCGTGCCCTCGATCACGCTCGCCACCGGGCCCACGCGCGGCGCGGCGAGCAGCGTCACCACGCCGCCGCTGTCGGCGCGAAAGTAGCCGGAATAGAGATCGCGGCGGCCCGCTCCCACGAGCGGCACCACCAATGCGCGACGGGCGCCGGAGAATGCCGCGAGGGATTCCAGCGAGTCGGCGGCGCGCAGCTCGGCGCGCGTCGCGAGCGCGAGCGCCTCGGCGGTGGCGAGCCCGACGCGCACGCCGGTGAAGGAGCCGGGACCGCGGTCGGCCGCGACCCAGCGCAGATCTCCCGCGGTGCGCCCGGCCTCTTTCAGCGCGCGCTCGATGAGCGGCGTGATGCGGCGCGTGTGGCCGTGCCCGATCGGCTCCCGGACGATCGCGAGCGTGCGCCCGGACTCATCGAGCACCGCGACCTCGGCGCGCTCGGTGGCGCACTCGATCGCGAGGCCGGTCATGACGCGCGCACTCCCGCGCGGCAGGCCTCGAGCAGCGCGAGGCCGCGACCGGCGTCCGCTTGAAGCGTCAGCGTGCGCGAGTCCGCCGAGCGGATCTCGAATCCGATCCGCAGGGCCCCGTCGGCGAGGTGCGCGGGCAGCTTTTCGCCCCACTCGACCGCCAGGACCCCCCGCTCGCGCAGCTCGTCCAGGCCGAGCGGCTCGAGCGCGCCCGGCTCGATGCGGTAGAGGTCGACGTGAAAGAGCGGGATGCGCCCCGCGTACTCGTTCACCAGCGTGAACGTCGGGCTCCTCACGTGCGCGCGGGGATCGAACGCGCGCGCCAGGCCGGTCACGAAGCGCGTCTTGCCTGCGCCGAGCGGACCCTCGAGCGAGAGCACGTCGCCCGCCTCGAGCGCTTCCGCGAGCCGCTCGGCCAGCTTCTCGGTGGCCTCGGGCGAGTCGCTCTCGCGCCGCACCGGAGTCGCGGGCGCCGCGGGTCCGGGCACGCTCATCGCCGCCCTCGGCGCGCGATGCCCGCGGTCATGGCCGTCGCGGCAGCAGGGTCAGGAGCGGCAGGATCATCTCCTCGACAGAGATGCCGCCGTGCTGGAACGAATTGCGGTACTGGCGCTCGTACTCGTGAAAGCGCGTGGGATAGACGAAGTAGAAGTCCTCGCGCGCGAGCACGTAGTTCTTGTTGAGGCCCTCGGGCAGGGCGTAGTCGCTCGGCCGCCTCACGATCACTGCCTGCTTGGCGTCGGTGTTGAGGTTGACGCCGTGCTTGTAGCGCAGGTTGGTCGAGGTGTCGCGGTTGCCGTAGACCAGAGCCGCCCGGCGCGCCAGCACCGAGCCGTGGTCGGTGGTCAGCACCACCGCGCAGTCCTGGGTGGCGAGCGCCTTCAAGATGTCGTAGAGCGGGCTGTGCACGAACCACGCCTTCATCACGCCGCGGAACGCCGCCTCGTCGGGCGCCAGTTCCTGGAGGATCTCGCTCTCGGAGCGGCCGTGCGCGAGGATGTCGAGGAAGTTGAACACCATGCTCACGAGCGGCAGCCCCGAGTACGTGTTGATCTGGCGGCGGATCTGGTGCGCCTCGTCCATGTCGTAGATCTTGAGATACTTGGGCGCGGGATCGGGCAGGAGCTTCAGACGCTCGAGCTGGGCATCGAGCAGCTGGCGCTCGAAGCGGTTCTTGGTGCGCTCGTCGTCGGTGTTCTCCTGCCACAAATCGGGGTGGATCTTCTGTAGCTTCTCCGGCAGCAGGCCCGCGAAGATGGCGTTGCGCGAGTAGGGGGTCGCGGTCGGCAGGATCGAGCAGTAATACTCACGGTTGATGTCGAAGTGCTCCTCGAGCAGCGGCTCCAGCGTGAACCACTGATCGAGCCGCATGCAGTCGATCACGATGAACACCACGCGCCGCTTCTCGCGCAGCAGCGGCGCCACCGCGTGCTTGATCACATCGATCGAGAGCAGCGGGCGGTCGGCCGCCTCGCGCACCCAGTGCGGGTAGCGATCCTCGATGAACCGCGCGAAGTCGATGTTGAGTCCGCGCCGAAAGTCCGCGTGCGCCTGCTGCAGCCCGGCCTCGGGCGCATCGTCCAGCCGGACGTCCCAGCGCGCCACGTCCACCGCCATTTCGACCCACGCCGCCCAATCGAGGCGGCGGCGATCGAGGTCCTGCCAGCGCTGCATCTCGCCGACGTAGTCGCGCGCGCGCTGCGAGTCCTGGATGCGCTGTGTGTCGAACACGCGCTTGCACGCCAGGAACACCTGCGAAGGATTGACGGGCTTGATCAGGTAATCGGTGATGCGGCGCCCGATCGCCTGGTTCATGAGCGACTCCTCCTCGCTCTTCGTCACGAGGATCACCGGCACCGTCAGCTCGCGCGACTGGATGGCATTCAACGTCTCGAGCCCGCCGATGCCGGGCATCATCTCGTCGAGCAGCACGACGTCGTAGCGCCCACGCTCGAGCTCGCTCAGGGCGTCCTGGCCGTTCGGAACGGCGGTGACGCTGAAGCCCTTCTGCTCGAGAAACTTGATGTGGGGCCGCAGCAGATCGATCTCGTCATCGGCCCACAGGATCTTGCGGCGTTGCTCGTCGCTCATGAATTTGGGTTCGGCCGGGACATGAAATCGGGGCGCAGCTCGAGGGCGCGCCGGCGGGCGGTTGTCGTCATGATACCCCGTTCGAGCGCGAAATCTCCACGCGCGGAACGCCCCGCCGGGTCCGGGAGGCACGCTCCAGGCGCGGGGAGACGGCCCTGGCACCCAGGCCTTGCAACCTCGGGACGAAGAGCGTCGTATGGCTGACAGTCCCTGAACGTCGGAGGCCTCTCATGCGTACCCCCATCGCGTTTTTCGTCCTGTCGCTGTCGCTGGCGTGGGCGCTGCCCGCCGCGGCCGACGAGTGGACCAAGAGCTTTTCCGTTTCGGACGGCGCCTCGATCCGGCTCGAGACCAACGACGGACGCGTGAGCGTGACGTCGTGGGACCGGCCCGAGATCGCCATTCACGTGCGAACCGAGGGCTGGAAGATCGGCACGCAGGTCAAGGTGGACGCCACGCAGGATGGATCGAGCGTGACGTTCAGCGCGCATGTGCCGTCCATGAGCTTCATGATGTTCACCGACCACTGGTTCCACATCGAGGTGTCGGTGCCGCGGCATTGCGACGTCGACGTGCGCACCTCCGACGGCGCCGTGTCGCTCGAGCAGATCCACGGCCGCGTGCTCGCGAAGACCTCGGACGGCCGCATCTCGGCCACCGACCTGAGCGGTGACATCGAGCTCCGCACCAGCGATGGCGGCATCGGTGCGCACGGCCTGGACGGGCGGCTCGCGGCGGGATCGGGCGATGGCAGCATCAGCGTGAGCGGGCGCTTCGATTCTCTCGATCTCTCGAGCAGCGACGGGCGCATCACTGCACGCGCAGAGGGCGGATCGAAGCTCGCGGATGGCTGGAACCTCGATGCCAGCGATGGCAGCATCTCGCTGCGCATTCCGGGCGATCTCAAGGCCGACCTCGATGCCAGCACCGGCGATGGCGGCATCACGGTGGACATCCCGGTGCAAGTGCAGGGCGAGTGGCACGCCGAGCATCGCCGGCTGAACGGCACGCTCAACGGCGGGGGCCCGCCGCTGCGCGTGCGCACCGCGGATGGCAGCATCCGGATCGAGAAGATCTAGCGGAGCGTGCCGCGCCGCGCCGCGGCCCTACGTCGGCAGGCTGATCACCATCGTGGTGCCCTGGCCGGGCACGCTCGAGCGGATCGTGAGCTTGCCGCCGTGATAGTCCTGCACCACGCGGCGCGCGAGCGCGAGGCCGAGCCCCCAGCCGCGCGAGCGGGTCGTGAAGCCGGGCTCGAACGCCCGCGATTGTTCCTCGCGGCTCATGCCGCGGCCGTTGTCGCGCACGGTGATTTCGACCGATTCGGTCTGCGGGCGCAGCGCCACCTCGACCTCGACCCACCCGGGCCGCTTGTCGAGCGCCGAGAGCGCGTTCGCGATCAGGTTCTCGATCGCCCACTCCATCAGCTCGGAGTTGAGGTTGACGGGTGGGACCTCGTGATAGCGCTCGATCAGCTGAATGCCGGCATCGCTCTTGGGCACGCGGCGCCGCATGTACTGCACCACGTGCCGCACGGTCGGCGTCACGTCCTGCGGTTGCACCACGGCGGCCGAGCCCACGTGGCTGAAGCGTTGCGCGATCTTGCTCAAGCGCTCGACGTCACGCTCCATCTCGGCCAGCGTCTCCTCGAACTCGCCGCGCGGAATGTTCACGTCGCCGCCGCCGTAGCGCCGGGCGTCGTCTTCGCCCTCCCCACCGCCGTAGCCGCGCAGCAGCTCGATCCAGCCCAGCATGGATGAGAGCGGGGTGCCGAGCTGGTGCGCGGTCTCCTTCGCCATGCCGACCCAGATCGTGCGCTTCTCGGCCGCGCGAATTCCCGCGAGCGCCATGAGCCCGACCGCGACCAGCAGCCCCACGCTGCCGACCGTGACGTACGGCATCCAGCGCAGCTTCGCCATCACCGGTGGATCGCCGAAGTGGAGGTAGCCGAGCGTGTCGCGACCCGCGCTCTGCCGCATGACGATTGGGTCGTGACCGCGGTCCATCTGAGCGGTGCGCCGGCGCACCTCCTCGATGCGCGCGTGAATCGCGGGCGAGATCGGCCGGCGCTCCGACAGGCTGTCGATCGAGGCCGCCGGCACCAGCGCGGGATCGATCCCCACGCCGCGCCACGCGCGCGGATTGCCTTCGCGGTCGGTGATCACGATCGGAAAATCGATGCGCCCGATCACCTCGCTGAAGATCCGCTGGACTTCGAGGCTGCGCGTCGCGGGCAGCGACGCCGAGGCGAAGAACTCCGCGAACACCTGCGAGGTCGTGGCGACCTGGCTCGAGAGCCGGTGAATCACGCGGTCGGTGAACACGAACACCGCCACCACCAGCAGGACCGAGCCCGCGATCACTCCGGTGTTGAGCAGGCGCGTGAGGCTGATGGCGCCCCGGCCGTTCATGCCGCCTCCGCGTTCAGGCGCGTGTCGCGATCTCCTCGAGCCCGCCCAGGTACGGCCGGAGCGCGGCCGGTACGCGCACGGTGCCGCGCGCCGTCTGATGGTTCTCCAGCAACGTCGCGAAGGTGCGCGGCAGGGCGACGCCCGAAGCGTTCAGCGTGTGCGGGAACTCCGCCTTCGCGCCGGCGCCGCGACGAAAGCGCAGGTTCATGCGCCGGGCCTGAAAATCCTCGAAGTTCGAGCACGACGAGCACTCGAGCCAGCTGTTGGTGCCGGGCGACCACACCTCGAAGTCGTAGCACTTCGCCGCGGCGAAGCTCAGATCGCCGCTGCACAGCAGCATCACGCGGTACGGCAGCTCGAGCGCCTCGAAGATGTCGGAGACGTCGCGCGCTAATCTTTCGAGCTCCTCGTAGCTGGTCTCCGGCGGCACGATCTTGACCAGCTCGACCTTGTCGAACTGGTGGACGCGCACCATCCCGCGCGTTTCCTTGCCGTACGTGCCGGCCTCGCGGCGGTACGAGGCGCAATAGGCAGTAAGGTTCAGGGGCAGCGTGCCCTCGCCGAGGATCTCGTCGCGATAGATGTTGGTGACCGGCACCTCGGCGGTCGGGTTCAAGAAGAGATCGTCCTCGCCCACGTGGTACATGTCGCTCTCGAGCTTGGGCAACTGCCCGGTGCCGAACAGGCTGGCGCGCCGCACGACGTGCGGGGGCGAGATTTCCATATAGCCGTGGCGCTGGGTGTGTAAATCCAGCATGAACTGGATCAGCGCGCGCTCGAGCCGGGCGCCGAGGCCGGTGAAGAGCAGGAAGCCCGAGCCGGCGATCTTGGGCGCGCGCTCGAAATCCAGAAGGCCGAGAGCGGTCGCGATCTCCCAGTGCGGGCGCGGTTCGAACTCGAACTTCGGTCTCTCGCCCACGCTTCGCACCAGCTGGTTTTGCGCCGCGTCGTGGCCGGGCGGCACCGAGGCATGCGGCAGGTTCGGGATCCACGCCGCCAGCGCCTCGCTCTCCTGTTCGAGCTTCTTCAGCTCCTCTTCCAATTCCTTGATGCGATCACCGACGGCGCGCATGCGCACGATTTCGCCCTCGGCGTCCTCGCCCTTCTTTTTCTTGCGCGCGATCTCCTCGCTCGCGGAGTTGCGCGCGGCGCGCAGCTGCTCGGTCTCGTGCAGCAGGGCGAGGCGGCGATCCTCGATCGCGTAGAAGCGGCCGAGATCCACGGCCATGCCCTTCAAGGCCAGCCCGGCTTCGACCTTGTCGCGGTTCTGGCGCAGAAATTTCAGATCGAGCATGAAAGTGCGTGCGGCTCCCGGACCTGCGCGTGGAGGCGGTGTTCGCTCACTGCTGCTGCTGACGGTATCCCAGTTCGCGTGCCTTTGCGTAGGCGGCGCGCGCATCCTCGTCGCGGCCGAGCCGGGAGAGCGCCATGCCGAGCCCGTAAAACGCGGCCGGATCGTCGGGGCGATGAACTGCCGCCGCGGCGTAGCGGCGCGCCGCGAGCCGGTAATCGCCCTGCTGAAACGCGACGTTGCCGGCGGCGATCAGCGCGTCCGAGCGCGTCGGGGCGCCGGCCTCGGCCGCGACCGGCGCGCTCTTGCGCGCGCAGCCCCACGCCGGCGCGAGAAGAAGGAGCGCCGCGGCGAGCACGCCGGGCGCGGCCTTCACGCTTTCGCCGCCCCCTTGTGCCGGCTGGCCTTGCGGGCCGCGCGCGCGCGGAGCTTGCGCGGCGAGAGCTTGCGTGCGACCGCGCGCTTGCGCGGCGAGGCGGGCTTGGCTGCCGGCTTCGCCGCCGCCGGGGTCACGGTCGCGGGAGCCGACATCGGGATCCCGAGCGAGCGAAGCAGCGAAGCCACCTGCTCGGAGGGCTGCGCGCCCTTCGCGATCCAGGCCTCGACCTTGTCCTTGTGCACGACCAGCTCGTAGGGCTGGCTCAGCGGATTGTAGTGGCCGAGGATCTGGAGAAAACGTCCGTCACGCTGACGCCGCGAATCCGCGGCGACCATCCGGTAAAAGGGCCGCTTCTTGGCGCCGGCCCGCATGAGTCGAATCACCACCGACATGACCATCTCCTCCGAGTGTGCCACGAAGCGCGCGGGGTCCCGCGCGCGAGAACTAGTGCATGAGGCCACGCAGCGCCGCCATTCCGCGCGGCCCGCGCTGCAGTCGCTTCATCATCGTGCGTGCCTGATCGAAATCCCTGAGCAGGCGATTGACGTCGCTCACCGACGTTCCGCTGCCCGCCGCGATGCGGCGCCGGCGGCTCCCGTCGATCACGCGGGGTAGCCGCCGCTCCTTCAACGTCATGCTCTGCATGATCGCTTCGTACCGCCTGAGCCGATCGAGATCCGGCTTCGATTGCTCGAGCGCCTCACGATTGACGCCCGGCACCATCTTGAGCAGATCCTCGATCGGCCCCATGCGCTTGAGCTGCCCGAGCTGCTCGAGAAAGTCGTCCAGCGTGAAGTCGCCCTTCGGGCGCCGCGGCAGCGTCTTCACGTCGCCCTGCGCGGCCAGCTCGCGCGCCTTCTCGACCAGCCCCACCACGTCGCCCATGCCGAGGATGCGGCCCGCCAGGCGGGCCGGATCGAACGGCTCGAGCTGCTCCAACTTCTCGCCGACGCTCAGGTACGCGATCGGCTTTCCCGTCACCTCACGCAGCGACAGTGCGGCGCCGCCGCGCGCATCACCGTCCATCTTCGTCAGCACCAGGGCATCCACGCCCACGCGCTCGGCGAAAGTCTGGCCGATGCGCACCGCCTCCTGGCCGGTCATCCCATCCACCACCAGCAGCGTCTGGTGCGCGCCGCTCGCTCCCTTGACGTCCTCGAGCTCGCGCATCATGTCGTCGTCGATCTGAAGCCGGCCGGCGGTGTCGAGCACCAGGAAATCGAAGCCGCGCCGCCGCGCTTCGGCCACCGCCTCGCGCGCGATCGCGGCCGGCGCCGTGCCGTCCGCCGCGCGCCAGAACGATGCCCCAGCCTGCGTGGCGAGCCGCTCGAGCTGCTCGAGCGCCGCGGGCCGATACACGTCGGCGCTCGCGAGCAGCACGCGACGCTCGTGCCGCGTGATCCAGCGCGCCAGCTTGCCGGCGAATGTCGTCTTTCCCGTACCCTGAAGGCCCGCGAGCAGGACCACCGCGGGCGAATGCGGCAAACCCAGGAGCGTGCTCGGGGTCCTTCCGAGCAGGCTCTCGAGCTCGTCGCGGACGATCCCCACCACCTGATCGCCCGGCGTCAGGCTCTTCAGCACTTCCTCGCCGACCGCCCGCTGCTCGATGCGCGCCGTGAACTCGCGCGCCACCTTCAGGTTGACGTCGGCCTCGAGCAGCGCCCGGCGCACGTCGCGAAGCGACGCCTGGATGTTCTCCGCGCTGAGGCGGCCCTGGCCCCTCAGGTTCCGGACGATGCCCTGCAGACGGTCGGTAAGCGCTTCGAACACTGGGCCTTTCCGTTCGGCAAAGGCGTGTAAATTATCACACGGCTGGGGGCCGGGGAAGCGCGGACTGGAGGATCCGAGGGCCGCGATGCCAAGGAGCGGTTCGTTCTGAAACGAACGACCGGCAATGAATGCCGGTTCGCCTCAGCTACTCGATGGCGCGCCTCAAGGCCGAAAGGGCGGCGGCGGGATCTTGGGCGCCATAGATGGCATGCCCGGCCACGAACACGTCCGCCCCGGCGGCCCGCGCGATGCGCGCGGTGTCGCTCGCGATCCCGCCGTCCACCTCGATCAGGAACGAGCCGCCGTGCTTCGCGCGCCACTCCTTCGCCTCGAACACCTTCGGCATCATCTCGGCCATGAACGTCTGGCCGCCGAAGCCGGGCTCGACGGTCATCACGAGCATCAGATCGATGCGATCGAGCCAGTTCTCGGCGGCACGAAACGGCGTGCCGGGCTTGATCGCGAGCCCGGCACGCGCGCCGCTCGCGCGCACGCGATCGAGCGTGGCGCCCGGATCCTGGCACGCCTCGAGGTGCACCGTGATCTGATCCGCGCCCGCCTCGCGGAACGCGTCCACGATCCGCTCCGGCCGCTCGATCATGAGATGGCAATCGAGAAACGCGCGGCTCATGCGCCGCACCGCGTTCACGATCAGGGGACCAAAAGTGAGATTGGGAACGAAGTGATTGTCCATCACGTCGCAGTGGACCCATTCGCGCGCGGGATCCGCGATCGCCACCGCGTCCGCGAGCTTCGCGAAGTCCGCCGACAGAATCGAGGGCGCGACGATCGGCGGCTGGGGTCCTTTGCGATCGGTGCCGGAAGCGGCGCGCCCAGCAGAGGTCATCGGATCATGCGGGACATGACCCGCAGCGTGATCGAGGTTTCGAGCGCGACCCGCGAGCCCGCCGGCGGATCCTGATAGACGACCGGGCCGGAGGCGCCCGAGCCCGCGGGCATGCTCACGCGAAAGCCGAGCGCCTCGAGCTGGCGCCGCACGCCCGAAAGCTCGTGCCCGAGAAGATCGGGCATCACGAAGGCCTCCTTATCCATTCCGGCCGAGAGCAGGAGGCCGACCGATCCGCCGCGCGGCAGGACGGTCTCGGGGGGCGGATCGGAGTCCACCACCAGGCCCTCGCCGACTTCATCGCTGTAGACGCGGGTGACGCCGGACGATTCCAGGCCCACGCGCTCGATCATCACGCCGGCCGCGCGCTGCGTCTCGCCCGCCACCGCGGGCACCGAGCTGAACTCCTCGCCGAGGCTGACGGTGACGAGCACGCGATGGCGTCCGCGCACCGGGGTTCCCGCCGGCGGATCCTGCGACAGGATGAAGCCGCTCGGCACCGAGGGATCGAAGCGCTCGCCGGCGCGCGAGATCTGCAGGCGCTGCGCCGCCACCTGCCGCTCCGCCTGATCGAGCGTGAGGTTCGTGAGATCGGGCACCTGCACCTCCGACTGGCCGTGGATGAAGCGCGGCATGAGGAGGTAGTTGAAGAGCACGAGCCCGGTGACGAACGCGAGGATCGCGAGGCCGCTCATCGCGAACGCGTCGCGGACGCGGTGCGTGCGCGCTCGCGGCGCCGATGCGGGCGGCGGCGATGCGGGCGGCGGCGATGCGGGCGGCGCCGCGGTGCGATCGGGCATCGCGGGGCCCGCGGGCCGCGCCGATGCGGGCTCGGGCGGCTCGGGCGCGGCGCCCCTCTCGGGATCGCTCATGTGCGCCGGAAGCGCGCGGCGAACGCGCCATCGCAGCCGTGAACGTGCGGCAGCACGCGCAGGAAGCCGTCCTCGCCCACCGCCTCGTCGGGCAAGAGTCCGCCCGCGGCCTCGAGCACGAATTGCGGCGACTGCCGGAGAAAGCGCTCGACCACGTGCGTCGTCTCCTCGGGCTCGAACGAGCACACGCTGTAGACGAGCACGCCGCCCGGACGCGCGCGCCGTCCGCCGGCCGCCAGCAGCTCGAGCTGGATCGGCGGCATCTCGCGCAGCACCTCGGGGCCCTTGCGCCAGCGGGCATCCGCGCGGCGGCCGAGCACGCCGAGCCCCGAGCACGGCGCGTCCACCAGCACGCGGTCGAACGGCATCGGGAACTCGTAGTTGCGGCCATCACCCTCGACCACGTGAATGCAATGGAGCCCGAGGCGCTCGACCGTGGCCTCGAGCGAGGGCACACGCGACTCGGTGCGCTCGAGCGCCCAGACTTCGCCCTCATCGCCCATGCGCTCGGCGAGGTGCGTGCACTTGCCGCCCGGCGCGGCGCACAAATCGAGAATGCGCTCGTGCATGAGCGCATCCACCAGAGTTCCGACCAGCGTTTCGCTCTCGTCCTGAACGGTGCAATAGCCCTGCTTGAACGCCGCGAGCGCGGCCGGCGAGTGCGCGGATTCGAGCCACACCAGCTCGCGCGCGAGCCGCGCCGGCGCTCCGGCCGCGCCCTCCTCCGCGAGCCGCGCGACCAGCTGCTCGCGCGTGCCGCGCACCGTGTTGACGCGCAGCCCGGCGCGCGCCGGGCGATTGTTCGCGAGCATGAGCGCGCGCGTCGCTTCGGCGCCAAAGCGCGCGAGCCAGCGCTCCACCATCCAGCGCGGATGCGAGCCCCACACGGCGAGCGATTCGGGATCGTCGCCTGCCGGCCACTGAATCGTGTCCTTCTCGTCCGCGAGGCGCCGGAGCACGCTGTTCACGAGCCCGGCGGTGCCGGGATGCCCGAACTGGCGCGCGAGCTTCACCGATTCGTCCACCGCGGCGTGCGCCGGCACGCGGTCGAGGAAGAGGATCTGATACGCGCCGAGCCTCAGCACGTTGCGGGCCCAGGGCTGAACTTGCGCGAGCCCGATGTGAACCCGGGGATCGAGCGCCCAATCGAGCCGGCCGCGCCAGCGCAGCGTGCCCTTCACCAGCTCGTGCATGAGCGCGAGATCGCGCGGCTCGGGCCCGCCGCGCGCGTGCGCGCCATCCAGCAGGCGATCGCTGAACGCGCGCCGCGTCTCGACCGCCTGAAGGATGCGCAGCGCCGCCTCGCGCGGATTCGCGGGCAGCGGCGGAAGCTGCCCCGCTTCATCGCGCTGATCGCGCGCCGAGAGTCCGCCGCCGCCATTGCGTCCGCGCTCGCGTCCATCCGCGGGCCGGCCATTGCGCTCGCGCCACGGGCGGCCGTTGCGCGCCGGCCGCGCGGAATCGCCGTAGATGGGGCGCGAGCGATTGATGGCGCCCGCCTGGCCGCGGCCTTCGAAGTCGGGCGCGGGCGATTGTCGCTGCGGCCGCGGTGGCGAATCGCGGCGCGCGGGCGGCTGGGGCGGGCGGTTGTCGCTGCGGCCGCGGCGACGCGCGGGACGGCGATCGCGGTTCACGCCGGCACCTTTTCGCTCACGAAGCGCTCGCCAACCTTGAGGCGCGCGCCATGCGCCCAATCCGCGGCTTTGAGCCGCGCGCGGCCGGCGGGACGGATCTCGACAATATCGAGCGTTCCCGCGCCGCACGCGACGTTGACGGCGCCACGCTCGAGCCCCAGCACCGCGCCGGGCTCGCCCGCGCGGCCGGCCTCGCTCGCGACCCGCGTGCGTTCGAGCTTCACGCGCTCGCCCCGAAACGACGTGCCGGCGCCCGGCCACGGCGTGACCGCGCGCTGATGATTGAACACGGTGCGCGCGCTTGCCTCCCAGCTCACCTCGCCGTCGCGCTTCGACAGCTTGCGCGCGTAGGAGCCGGCGCTTCTCTCCTGAGGAGTCCGCGCCGCGCGGCCTTCGAACGCCCGCACCAGGCTCTCGGCGAGGAGCGGCGCGCCGCGCTCGGCGAGCCGCGTCGCGAGGGCACCGGCGTCCTCGTCCGGGTGAATCGCCTCCTCCGCGCTCGCGATGACGTCGCCGGTGTCGATGCCCTCGTCCATCCACAGCGTCGAGACGCCGGTCGTCGTGCGCCCGTCCCACAGGGCGCGCTGAACCGGCGAGGCCCCGCGATACTCGGGCAGCAGCGAGCCGTGCAGGTTGATCGCGCCCAGGCGCGGCACGGCGAGCAGCGCGGGCTTCAAGATGGCGCCAAAGGCGACCACCGCGAAGAGATCGGGCGCGAGCGCCACCAGCACGCTCGCCGTCGCCGCCTCATTGGGATTCTCGGGCTTGATCACGTTCAGCTTCAGCTCCTCCGCGGCCAGCGCGACCGGCGAGGGCGTGAGGCTCAAGCCCCGCCCGCGCGGACGATCGGGCTGCGTCACGACCGCGATGACGTCGGTGCGCCGCGCCACCTCGCGCAGCGATGGCACCGCGAAATCCGGCGTGCCCATGAACACCACCTGCGGCCGCTTCAATGCGCGCCCCCCGCCGCCGGCGGGTGATGACCTTCCGGCACCTCGCCGCGCGCCAGCGCTTCGAGCGTCTTGCGCAGGAACTGGCGCTTCAAAGCCGAGAGCCGATCCACGAACAGCACGCCGTCCAGATGATCGACCTCGTGCTGGAGCGCGCGAGCGAGATAGCCCTCGGCCTCGACCTCGACCGCGCGCCCCTCCTCGTCGAGCGCCTCCAGCCGAATCGATCGCGCACGCGTCACGTCCTCCCAGATGCCGGGGATCGAGAGGCAGCCCTCCTCGCCGGTCTCGCTGCCGGCGCGCTTCGTGATCTTGGGATTGACGAGCGCGAGCTGCGCGCGCTTCTCGTCGTCGAGCGGCACGTCCACCACCAGCACGCGCTTCGCGACTCCCACCTGATTCGCGGCCAGCCCCACGCCGCTGTAAGCCTTCATGGTCTCGCGCATGTCGGAGATCAGAGCGCGCAGCTCGTCGTTCACCTCGGCAATCGGCGCGGCCTTCTGCCGCAGCACCGGATCGCCGTAAATGCGCACCCCCAGCACCGACATCAGCTTCCGATCTCGGGGAGGACCTGGACGATCGAGGCCTTCGTGAACTCGACCTTGACGTCGTCCGCGATGCGCAGCACCGCCTTCTGATCGTCGATGCCGATCACGGTTCCCATGATGCCGCCCGTGGTCACGACACGATCGCCCTTCTTGATGCTCTTGAGCATCGCGTCCATCTGCTTCTGACGCTGCTGCTGCGGGCGGATCAGCAGCAGGTACATGACCGCGAAGATGAGCAGGATCGGCGCGAACTGGATGATGGAGGCGATGATGGGATTCGTGGGCGGCCCGGCGGGAGCGGCGGCGCCGGGGGTCTGCGCGAGTGCGTCAGTCCACATGGGAGTTCATTCCTCGGTTCTGGGTGCGGAAGCGCGGCGGAGCGCCGCTCATCCGACGGCAGGAGCGGGCGGCGCCAGCGTCTCACCACTCGCGAATTTCTGCTGAAAGTCGGCGCGAAACGAATCGAAACGTCGCTCGATGATCGCGGCCCGCGCCCGCCGCATTAGCTGAATCATGTGGTGCACCGCGTGAATTGAAGCCAGCCGCATCCCGAGCAGCTCGCCGGCGGCGAACAGGTGCCTCAAGTACGCGCGCGAGAAGCGGCGGCAGGTGTAGCAATCGCATTCGGGATCGAGCGGGCGCGGATCGTTCGCGTACGCCGCGTTCTTGACCACCAGCCGCCCGGTCGAGACGAACACCGTGCCGCGCCGCGCGTTGCGCGTCGGCAGCACGCAATCCATCATGTCCACACCGCGCGCCACCGCCTCGATCACGTCGGCCGGATGCCCGACTCCCATGAGGTAGCGCGGCTTCGCGGCCGGAAAGCGGGCGCAATCCTCGGCCACGCATTCCATCCCCAACGATCGCTCCTCACCCACCCACAGTCCTCCGAGCGCGAACCCGTCGAACGGCATGCCGCCCAGCGTCTCGAAGCAACGCCGACGCTCCGCGGGCACCGTGCCGCCCTGATTGATGCCGAACAGCGCCATCGCGCCGCGGCCCTCGCCGCGCAGGCGCTCGCGCTCCGCGAGCCCGCGCGCGGCCCAGCGGAGCGTGCGGTCCACCGCTTCGCGCACCTTCTCGGGTGGCGCCGGCATGTCGATCAGTTGATCGAGTGACATCGCGATGTCCGTGCCCAGATCGTCCTGGATGCGGACCGCCAACTCGGGCGTGAGCCGCAGCAAGCTGCCATCGAGATGCGAGCGGAACTCGACGCCCTCGTCCCTCACCTTGCAGAGCGGCGCGAGGCTCATGATCTGGAAGCCGCCGCTGTCGGTCAGGATCGCGCCCGACCATCCCATGAAGCGGTGGAGTCCGTCCAGCCGGCGCACCGTCTCGCTGCCGGGCCTGAGCCACAGATGGTACGTGTTCGCGAGCAGGATGTCGGCGCCCGAGCCGCGCAACTCATCCGGGGTCAGCGACTTGACCGAGCCCGCCGTCCCGACCGGCATGAAGGCCGGCGTCAGGACCTCGCCATGACCCGTGAGGAAGCTGCCGGCCCGCGCCGGAGCACGGTCCTCACCCGTTTTTT